>FWWM01003494.1_pt1 | contig 38777 bp, 35 predicted proteins | sample 2228351 | NCBI WGS metagenome assembly FWWM01 (sample SAMEA103939774, study PRJEB20133) | metagenome
TATAGGTTAACCGGCACTTTGCAACATCTTAAAGCCAAAAACTGCAGATAAAAAAACACTCCGGCAGGCGGAGTGTTTTTATGTTTTATTCAACCAAATCTTTTGGAATATCAGGTCTTAACGCAGACCAGACTTTGCCACTTTCTTTACCATATTTACGCACGGCAAATACCACTTCGTCGTGTTTGCCTGCTTCTGCGTATAATTTTAACTGGTGATAATATTTACGTGCTAATTCACGGGCTTGCGGATGAGAAAAGTAAAAACGGGCAATTTTGCGATACAAACCGCGGAAACCGTTCAGGATTAACACATAAATTCGGTTTGACGAGTGCAGCGCCAGCTCGTGGTTCAGGTTGTAATCAAAATCAGCAAAGGCTTCGGCCGTGTCTTCCAGATGCTCAGCGCCGGCAAAAACCGCAATCACTTCATCACGGTGGGTTTTAATAGCACCGCGGATATAAATAGCACTGATATTGGTGCGTGCTGATAACAACTCATCCACTAACTCCGGCATCCGGTCTTCGTCCAGACGGGCTAATGTTTCCAGAATATTCAGGCCGGAAGTTTCCCAGAAATTATTTACTTTGGTTGGTTTGCCATGCTGGATGGTCAACCAGCCATCACGGGCCAAACGTTGCAATACTTCACGTAATGTGGTGCGGGTGACGCCAATCAGCTCAGACAGTTCGCGTTCGGCAGGTAAAATAGAACCTGGCGCAAACTTGCCATTCCAAATGGATTCAACAATGTATTCTTCAGCAAAACCTGCCGGGCTCTGCGCTTTTATGAGGTTGGTCATCCGGATTTGTCCGTTTATTAGTTGTCTGTCTCACCACGATTGGCACTGATTGTACCAGAGCAGAATCAGTTAACAAGCCATGCTATAAAAATTGCCCTGAGTGATTGATCGCAAAGGTTGTTTTAGATAACAAATTGGCTTAGATTGTGCGTTGGATTATTTTTACCACTCCAACAAGGGAAATCAGATGTTTGCAGCAGTGGCTCGTTGGCCAAAACAACGCTGGCCTTGGGTTCTTTTAGCCTTCAGTGCACTGGCCTTAATGTTGGTGGCCTTGTTCTTCCAATATGGCATGGCGTTGGCGCCTTGCATTATGTGCGTCTATCAGCGCTTTGCCATTACCGGTATTTTATTTGCCGGTCTGATTGGTTTGTGGGGGCGCGAGTCGTCACTGGTGCGTTGGCTGGCCTACAGCAGCTGGACAATCTCTGCTGGCTGGGGTTTAAAAATTGCCCATGACCAGGTGTTAATCGAAGAGGTCGTTAAAAACGGCGGTTTTTCCAGCTGTGGTCTTTTTGCCGAATTCCCGACCTGGTTACCTTTAGATCAATGGATCCCTGCCATTTTTAATCCAACCGGTGTTTGTGGTGAAATTGCCTGGCAATTTTTAGGCTATTCAATGCCGTTCTGGATGCGGATTGTATTCGCCGTTTATCTGTTACTGGCGCTTGTGGTGATGGCAAGCCAGCTGAAAAAACATAAATATAATCCTTATGATTAATCATCAGCCGTCGTAAAGTTGTTTGGGGAAAGCCCCGACATAAAAAAACCGCCAACAAAGGCGGTTTTTTTATGTGCTAAGCAAAACTTAGTTATGCAACAATCGCCAGCAGCTCAACGTCAAATACCAGCGCGCTGAAAGGGGCAATAGATGCACCAGCACCACGCTCGCCGTATGCCAGCTGATGTGGAATATACAGACGGTATTTTGAACCCACCGGCATCAATTGCAGTGCTTCAGTCCAGCCGGCAATCACACCACCGACCGGGAACTCAGCAGGCTGACCGCGATTGTAAGAGCTGTCAAATACAGTGCCGTCAATTAAAGTACCGTGGTAATGGGTCCGTACCGTAGAAGCGCGTGTAGGTTTTTCACCATCACCAGCCACCAGTACTTCATATTGCAAACCTGATGCAGTGGTCACTACACCTGGTTTTTTTGCATTTTCCGCCAGGAAAGCTTCGCCGGCTCCAGCGGCCAGTTTGGCTTTTTCTTCCTGCTCAGCCTGCATCCGGGCACTGATCACTTCAAAAGCAGCACGGATCTGTTGTTCTGACACTTCAGGCTCATCACCATAAAAAGCAGCAGCTAAACCAGCGGCAACAGCGGCGATATCCAAACCTTCAAATGGGTTATCAGCCAGTTGCTGACCCATTTGCAGACCTATGCCATAACTGGCGTGTTGTTCAAGGGTGGTGAATGTTGACATAAAAATCACTTTTGATGATGCGCCAAGGGCGCCGTTAAACACAGATAATGCCAAAGCATTATCAGGAAACTGCTGATGCTAGCCGATTTTGCCCCGCTTGTCTTGAGCGCAAAATGCCAGCCGCTGTTATTCAGGCAGGCTCAGGCAGACAACGCCTGTACTTGTTGCCAAATTTGCCGCACCAGTTGCTCGTCTGCTTCGCTCAGCTCACCGCCCGCAATAGCCGAAGCCAGACTTTCATCAACCAGGCTGATAATATCTTCGGCGACAAAAGGCTGCTCAGCCACCTGCAAACGACCTACGCCAAGGTCAACATGACCCCGCAGGTAACCGGCGGCAAACAGCTCGTCGTCGCTGGCCGTTGCCACACTTTGGTCAAAATACTGACTGATAGCCTGAATAAATTGTTCTGTTTGTTGCATGCTTACTCCTCAAGGCCAAGCCGGTACATGACATAATCGTTATAACCACACAGCACTTTGAGCATGCCCTGCAATTGTTGGTCGAGTGCAGCATCGCCACTGTCACTGATGAGTGGCCTGCCGTTTAACTGTTGTAATTTCGTTTTGGTTGCAATCAGCATAATATTGTCGCGGCCGATAGCGCGGATCACCGCCGGAGATAGCTGCTGATTACCACGACCAAAAATATGGCCCTGGCCGCCGATCAGCGTGATCACCAGTTTACAGGGATAACCCTGCACCAGCTCAAGCAGCTGTGAAGCTGTTACATCGGAGGCTATCACTTCACCGTTTTCAACCACGTCCACACCAAGCAGTGTGTTAGGCAAGCCAAGTTCGGCCATCACCGCCGCAACTGTAGAGCCTGAGCCCATCACATAACGCACGCCATCTTCCATTTGACTGGCAACATAAGCGGCCAAATCGTCCAGCACCAAAGCTTCGGATTCTTTGCCGGCGCTTTTGACACTTTGCACATAACGAAGCTCACTGGGGATTTGCATTTCACCATATCTTTTGGCGCGCACTGTGCCCTGGCGAAAAGCCGCTTCGTCGATATCCATGACCTGCGCGTCCTGCACTGTCACCAGTTCACCACGCACCATTTGCGCCACCACTTTGCCGGCCGCTGCCGGCGTAATGGCATACACGCCTGAGTGAATTTTACAGCCGGCCGGAATGCCAAGCACTGTGGTATGGGACTGACTGTGGTGTTCAGCAATCACAGCACAAATGTTGCGTGCTGTGCCATCACCACCGGCAAACAATAATAAATCAACGCCACGTTCCACCAGAAGTGCTGCGGCCTGCTCAGTGTCAGCGGCCGTTGAAGGCTGGCTTTGTGCCTGGCCAACCACTTCAACAGCAAAACCCAGCTCAGTTGCCACATCCTGGCCCATATCTCCGGCAAAAGTGTAAACACGGATTTGCTCACGCACGCCTGACAGTTCGTTCAGCGCAGCTTTGGCGCGCTGCTGCGCCAGCGGCACAGCACCCAGCGCAATGGCTTGTGCTGCCATACCGTCACTGCCTTTGAGGGCGACACTGCCGCCAATTCCGGCCCATGGGTTGATAATTAACCCAAGTCGAAAGGCGCTATTTTGGGGTTCAACCGGTACTGCAGAGGAGTTTGGCAACATAAAAAATTCCGGCCTCTCAAAACAAAACACAAAGCCAAGGTAAAAGTGGCCGGCATTGTAACCAATCAGACCTGAGCTGGCAAAGCGGCAGCATTGCACAGAGGTCCAACCTCAAGTAGATTAGGCTTTTTGATAGTCAACCGGATCTTCTGATGCAGTTTCTCAAAGACAGTTTTGACCGCCTGATGGCAGCTTATAGGCACCAGCCCTACCCGGATTTGCAGCAACGCCAAATGCAGCTTAAGGCGCTACGTGGGCAGTTACTTCAGCAAAAAGCAGCTTTATTGGCCGCACTGAACGCTGATTTTGGCCAGCGCAGTGCCAGTGAAAGTCAGATGCTGGAGTTGCTGCCAAGTGTCGGCAGTATCGACTACAGCTTAAAACGGCTAAAAAAATGGCTTAAACCAGAAAAACGCCATGTCAGCTGGTTATTTTTACCGGCAAAAAACTATGTAGTGCATCAGCCGCTGGGCGTGGTCGGCATTATAGTGCCCTGGAATTATCCGGTGTTTTTAAGCCTGGGGCCTCTAGTGGCAGCAGTCAGTGCCGGTAATAAAGTGATGCTGAAATTATCGGAGTTCACCCCTCAAACCAATCAGGTGTTAAAAAACATCATTGAAACAGCGTTGCCGGACACTGCGCTGGTGATAGAAGGCGACGCGAGCGTGGCAGCAGCCTTTAGCCAACTACCTTTTGCACATTTGTTATACACAGGCTCTACTGCTGTAGGTTATCAGGTGATGCGCGCAGCCAGCGCCAATCTGACGCCTGTGACACTGGAGCTTGGCGGCAAATCGCCGCTGATCATCGCCCCCGATGCCAATATCAACCAGCTGGCAGAGCGTATTGTATTCGGCAAAACCGCTAATGCCGGCCAAACCTGTGTGGCGCCTGATTATCTGCTGGTCCCCAAAGATAAAATTGAGCAATGTGTCAGCGTACTTCAGCAGCAGTTTTTGCAGTTTTACCCGTTGACACTATTTGAACAGAGTTACCCGGCCATTATTAACGAGCGCCACTACCAGAGGCTGCAGAATTATTTAACAGAAGCCAAAGCAGCGGGCGCCCGGGTAATCAGTTGCCTGGATGTGACACCAAAACAACAGCAGCAAAGATTAATGCCCCTCACTCTGGTACTCAATGCACCGCTTGATTCGGCACTTTGGCGTGAAGAAATTTTTGGCCCTGTGCTGCCGGTCTATGGTTACCAGCATATCGAAGAAGCACTTCATTTTGTGCAGCAAAGACCAAAGCCACTGGCACTTTATTTATTTAGTGACAACAGCGCACTGCAACAGCAGGTGCTTCAACACACCCATGCCGGAGGGGTTTGTATCAATGAAACCTTAATCCATGCGGGTCAGGAAGATTTACCTTTTGGCGGCATAGGCCCGAGCGGTATCGGTGCTTATCATGGCAAAGAAGGATTTTTAACTTTTAGTCACGCCAAAGCTGTGCATCAAAAAGGCAGGTTCAATACAGGTCAGATGGCCTATCCGCAGCACAGAGCCAAACTGTTTGATAAATTGCTGAACTATCTGCTGCGTCCTTAGCTGCTATCAAAGGGCGTGAACGACGCCCTTTTTTTAAGCTTTTTGTTCAACGTTGTTATTTAAATATTTTATTCAACACCAGGCCTAGCTCAGGCTACAGGCTTATCTTCTGCCCCCGCCTTAAGCGGCTGGATGTTTTTCGGAAGTGCTAACGCCAGCAACATGGACAACAACGCACACAAAGCGCCGAGCACAAAGGTAAAAGCTGAACCTGCTCCGTCCTGCCAGGCAATACCCGCAGCATAAGCTCCTAATGCGCCACCGCCGCCATAAATTACACCGGCATACAACGCCTGGCCCCGGCTGCGCTGCGCCGGCGGGAAAAACTGCTGAATAAACTGCATAGCGCAGCTGTGGGCAATGGCAAAACTAAAAGCATGTAACAGCATACTGGCAGACAACAACAGGCCGCTGTCGGCTAAAAAGGCCACCATCAGCCAGCGCACTGCGGTCAAACCATAACAAAGGCCTAATAATTTCTGATAACTGCGGCCTTGCAGAATACGACCGGCAAAGTAAAACGCCACTATTTCGGCGGCAACGGCCAGTGCAATCAACAAACCAGCGTCGCTGCCGCTGTAACCTAAGTCGCGGGTGTATAAGGTGAAAAAACCATAAAAAGGCGCAAAACTCATCTGCATAAAAAATGCACCGAGCATAAATTTTAAAAAGCTGCTGTGTGTCCAGAGCCGGCGAAACTGCACCGGCTGAGTGTCGTTATGTTGGGCCAGTGAAAATTTTGGCAATAACCACAGGGTGCAAAGCATCAGTAACAAAAATAACAGAGCACTGTGTGGCAACATCTGTGGACCCGTCTGCTGAAACCACCAGCCGCCCAGCATCACCAACACTATATACCCCACCGATCCTGCGGTGCGCACCTTACTGTAACGGGACGTGTTGTTATCGAGATAATAAAAAGCCGAACTTTCCAGCTGCGGCAAAATTGCGGTCCAGCACAAGCTGTAAAGTGCAAGGCCGGCTACCAGCGGCCAATAACCGCCATCATAAAAGCTCGTAAGCCAGCCGATGGTGGCAAGTACAGCACCAAAACGCATCACACCAATCGGATCCTGCCGCTTCACCGCCAGACTGGCCCATAAACTGGGGCCTATGATCCGCATACCGGTCACCAGCGCCAGCAACAAGCCAATTTCTTCTGAATTCAGCCCCCTGTTATCCAGAAACAGGCCGATATAAGGCACAAAAACGCCAAGTACAGCAAAATAGGCAAAATAAGCCAGACTCAGCGTTTGTGCGCTCGACATTTTCACAAAAAACTCCATCGGGATAACAGCGCTGAAAGTAAAAAAACAACAACGACACCAAAGCGTCGTTTGGTATTTTCAGCAATAGGCATGCAAGGGGGCCTTATTGTAGCGCTGTAGCGCTCGATGGCATAGCGCCAATATCAATTAACAGTCTCAGCTCATCACCAAGGCCAATATGGGCGATATCCGGCTTGCTCTGTCAGAAAACAGATGGTTTTGTCCATGATGACGCAGGCAATGTGCCATCAGCACTATCGCCTGCAACAAAACAACATTAAATATCGGGAAACGAGGATGAACACAAAGCCTGATTAACCTGCGGTTTCAAGTTCAAGCTTAAAAGCTAACGTAAAGCGAGAGGCATAGCACACTCTGTTCGGCGGTCTGCCAACATGTTTAATTGCGCCATCAAAAATTACCACCCGGCCAGGCTTAGGGGTACAGGCATAGACACAATCATCATCACTGTTATAAAACATGGTTTCGCCACCCCATTCGATATCCCATTGAGGGCAGGCGTACATCAACACAGTTAACTCTGAGCTGCCGGGCAGGCAATCTGTATGTGTAAACAACATATCACCGTAGGAGGCAAGGTTACAGTAAGCACGGTAGGCTTTAAAACGCTGTCCGGTCAATTCCAGTACCGCCTCAATACTACGATGGTATACGGGTAAGGCTGCTAACTGATTAGCGTTTAAATTGAGCACAAAATGTCGAAATGCTGCAGTATCTGGTCGTGCGATTTCATTACGGACAAAAGGACTGTTCTCCAGATTCATCGCAATGACGGCCGACTCTTCTGTGGAACACAGGTTATCAAAAACCCATATTTTTCTGCCTTCAATCGACGTTTCGTATTTTGGTTGGTACTTCATAATATTCCGGTTGATAAAGTAGATTAAGACGCCGCCATGTTTTACCGTTAAAGACGTGCATTTGCAACGCGCAATACACCTTTGTTCAGCGGAATAGTTCAGCTATGTCTGAAGTTGGCACCAAGGGGAAACTTAGAAAACTTAATAAAACACCTGATTTTATGCTAAACGCCAACCTGCGCTATAGATGCCGGATAAAAACCGCCAGCACCAATAACCCAATGCCTGTCGGGCAAAGTCAGTGAATAGCTAAAATCGCCCAACATCGCTGGTTGCTATCATCGCCATCAAATATTCAGTTTAACCTGGGCCGGCGCAGCATCAGATAGAGAGATGCTTGCGGGCCAGTCGCCATTCCTTGTACAGCGGCAAAAAATGCCGATTGTCTGGCCAACTGCGGTTTTGCGGGTACAGTTGCCGGATAAAGATTTGATTTTTGCAGCACAGCAAATTATTACCCTGGCTTATTCGGGTGAACGACAGTGATAGTGCACGCCTCTGCATTGAGCGGCAGTGCTTGCAAAAGCCTATTCAGAGCTGTTTGCAACCACTGCCGGCACTGACTGGTAAAGTTTGTCAGCTGGCTGTGCTAACCACCACGGCCAATGCGGGCGATATCGGGTGTGCTCACCGATACCTGATGGTTTTGCGCGTGATGACGCAGGAAATGATCCATCAGCACTATCGCCAGCATGGCTTCAGCAATAGGCACGGCGCGGATGCCGACACAAGGGTCGTGCCGGCCTTTGGTCAGCATTTCCACCGGCTCGCCGCTGGTGTTGATGCTGGCACCAGGAATACTGATGCTGGAGGTAGGTTTAAGCGCAATACTGACACGGATATCCTGGCCTGACGAAATGCCGCCTAAAATGCCGCCGGCATGATTGGCGGTAAAACCTGTTGGCGTCAGAGCGTCTCTGTGCGTTGAGCCCTGCTGCTCCACCACGGCAAAACCATCACCAATTTCAACGGCTTTCACCGCATTAATGCTCATCATGGCGTGAGCAATATCGGCATCCAGGCGGTCAAACACCGGCTCGCCCCAGCCCACAGGCACATTGCTGGCCACCACATTAATACGGGCGCCGACTGAATCACCGGATTTTTTCAAATCCCGCATAAAAGTATCCAGCGCTTCGATTTTATCCACATCAGGGCAGAAAAAATCGTTTTGCTCCACTTGGTCCCAATCAAGCTTTTCCGCTTTGACAGGCCCAAGCTGGGCTAAATAAGCGCGCACTTCCACACCAAACCGTTGTTTTAAATATTGTTTGGCAATAGCACCAGCCGCAACCCGCACTGCGGTTTCGCGGGCTGAAGATCGGCCACCACCACGATAATCGCGGATGCCGTGTTTATGCCAATAGGTGTAATCGGCGTGCCCGGGACGGAACACATCTTTAATGGCGGAATAATCCTGTGAGCGCTGATCGGTATTTTCAATCAACAAGCCAATAGAGCAGCCTGTGGTCACCCCTTCAAAGACTCCGGATAAAATTTTCACCACGTCATCTTCGCGCCTTTGTGTGGTGTAACGGGACGTGCCTGGTTTACGCCGGTCTAAATCGTGCTGAATAGCGTCTAAATCCAGCTTTAACCCCGGTGGGCAACCATCAACAATACCGCCGATGGCCGGGCCATGACTTTCACCAAAAGTAGTTAAACGAAACAATTCGCCAATGCTGTTACCGGCCATGGTTATTCCTCAAACTGCTGTTGATGGGCCACGAGCTGCGCTTTGGTCAGCGCAAACACACCATCACCGCCGTTGTTAAAAGTGATCCAGTGAAATGGCACCTCAGGCATTTGTTCCGAAAGTGCCACCATTGAATTGCCTACTTCACAAATCAGCACGCCGTTGTCGGTTAAATGCGCTGCGGCTTCACGCAGAATTTTGCGGGTCAGCTCGAGGCCATCCACACCAGACGCCAGGCCAAGTTCAGGTTCATGATGATACTCGGCCGGTAAATCGGCCATGTCTTCAGCGTCAACATAAGGCGGATTGGTGACAATTAAATCGTATTGTTGTCCTGGTAAGGCAGCAAAACAGTCAGACTGAATAGGAAATACTCTGTGCTCCAGGCCATGCTGACTGATATTCAGATCGGCCACTGTCAGCGCGTCTTCACTGATATCCACAGCATCCACTTCGGCCTCTGGTAAATAGTGGGCGCAGGCAATGGCAATACAACCAGAGCCGGTGCATAAATCCAGAATACGTTGTGGCGCTTCAACCGGAAACCAGTCGGCAAACTGACGGGTAATCAGTTCACTGATGGGTGAACGTGGCACCAGCACCCGCTCGTCGACATAAAAAGGTAAACCGGCAAAATAAGCCTGGTTGGTTAAATAAGCTGACGGGATCCGCTGTTCAATACGTTGTTGTACTAAAGCGGCAAAACGGCGTTTTTCGCTGCTGGTGAGCCGGGTTTGTAACAATGCAGACTCAGCCAAATGGGTAAAATGCAGGGTAAAAGCCATCAGCTGACCGGCGTCATCCCATGGGTTGTCCGTGCCATGACCAAAATACACATCGGCAGCATTCAACTGTGAAACGGCCCAGCGCAGCCAGTCATGAATCGTAAAAAGTTCATTGACGGCTTCGTTGATTAATTCTGCGGTCAGTTCAAAAGGTTGATGTTCAGTCATTTATTTCGCATTGCTCTTTGTATAGACTTGCGCAGATGCGCAAACCTCAGTTACTTAGTGAAGAAGAAATTCAGCTGTTCCGGGATTCAATCACGGGCGCCCGCCCTATGGCGCAGGACAAGATACCGCCTGCCCGCCCGAGTCGCAACAAAAAAACATCCGTAAAGACGTCTATCGAAGCAGAAGAACCCCATTTGTTCTACTTCTCCGATGAGTTTGAAGGTTATCAACCCGACGGCAGCATTATTCGTTATGTACAACCGGGTGAAGACCCCCACCTGGCGAAAAACCTCAAACGTGGCGATTATCAGCCAGGCGTGGTGTTGGACTTACATGGCTTAAGCCAGCAACAGGCCAAAACTGAACTGGCCGGCCTTTTAGCCTACTGCCAGCAGGAACATTTGAATTGCGCTTGTATTGTGCACGGCAAGGGCAGTGGCATTCTGGCCCGCAAAGTGCCGAACTGGCTGATTCAACATACGAATGTGCGGGCTTTTCACACAGCCCCCACCCATTGGGGCCGGGACGGCGCTTTGTTGGTGTTATTAAAAACGCCGCTGTAAAGCGGCGTTTTGTAAAATAACTGGTCAACACTGCAGGTATTAGTGACTCAGCAGCGCCAGATCGGCAGGCGCCAGACGTTCCAGTAATTTTCCGCCCTCACCTGGCTGATAATGAATGCCCACCAAAGCTGAAGTTTCAAAAATGGGCGTATTGCCGGTTTTAGTAAAGGTTTCGACCAAAAAACTGACCAGCGGCATATGCGACACCATAAGCACCCGAAGTTCAGGGGTTTCCGAGCGCAGTGCATCCAGATATAGCTGCACCTGATGACTATCGCCTTCCGGTACCAGCTCGGGGATCATCTCCAGCCGGGTCGATGCTGGCTGGGCTTTGAGCATCAGCTCCGCCGTTTGTTGTGCCCGCACAAAAGGGCTGCATAACACCAGATCAAAAGCCTGATAATGCTGGGATAACCATAACGCCATGTGGCTGACATCATCCCGGCCTTTGGCAGTAAGCTGCCTTTGACTATCCTGACTGCTGTGTGGCTCGGCCTCGCCGTGCCGCATGATAACCAGATTGACCATGAGTACACCTAGACAACTTCGCGACCAACGCGAAAAGAGTGCGCTATGATAATGAAAGTTTGCAGTCACAGTAACTGTTAATAAAGCATAAAATTTCAGCTTTATATTCCTATTCGATATGATAAAAATAACCATCGCTGCTGCTGACAGGTTGCCATAAGAGGCCCGAATTGAAAAAAAGTCATATGGTGCAAAGCCCTAACGATCAACGTTTGTATCAGCCACTGACACTGGACAACGGTTTAAGGGTATTGCTGGTGCAACAACAGGACGCTGAAAAAAGCGCCGCGGCTATGGCAGTCAATGTCGGCCATTTTGATGATCCGTCAGACCGCGAAGGTTTAGCGCACTTTCTCGAACACCTGGTATTTTTAGGGTCGGAAAAATTTCCGCAATCCGGTGAATATCAACAGTTTATCGCCAACAATGGCGGCAGTCACAATGCCTGGACCGGCACAGAGCACAGCTGTTTTTATTTTGACATCAGCCACGAAGCATTTACCGCTGCGCTTGAGCGTTTTGCCGATATGTTAAGCGCGCCGCTGTTCAGTGCCGACGCTGTCGACAAAGAGCGCCATGCCATTGAAGCCGAGTTTTCAATGAAGCTTAAAGATGATGGCCGGCGTATTTATCAGGCGCATAAAGAAAGTATTAATCCCGAACATCCCTTTGCGAAGTTTTCCGTGGGTAACCTGTCGACACTGGACGACAGACCTGGCCAAAGCGCGCAGCAGGCCGTGCGTGATTTTTATCAACAACAATACAGTGCCAGCCGTATGACCTTAACCCTGGTGTCCAACGCGCCACTTGAGGTGCAGGCGCAGTGGGCTCAGCAATATTTTTCTGCTTTACCGGCCTCGCTTCCGCCAAAAGCGGCACTGGTGCCGCCACTGTATTTAGATGAACATTTAGGTATACAGCTGAATATTCAGCCACATAAACCAACACAGCGTTTTGTTGCCAGTTTTGCCTTACCCGATATTCAGCCCTGGTACCGCTATAAGCTGGTCAGTTTTCTGGCTCATCTTCTGGGGGATGAAGGCCCAGGCTCGTTATTAAGCCATTTAAAAGGCCGGGGTCTGGTAAATTCATTAAGCGCAGGCGGCGGAATTGATGGCAGCAACTACAAAGACTTCACCCTGGCGTTTGAACTGACTCCACAAGGTATGTTGGCACAGGATGAAATTTTGCTCGCCAGTTTTTCGTATCTGGCCATGCTGAAACAACAGCCTTTTCCGGCTGAAATTTTTGCGGAAAGGCAAAAGCTGGTGCGCTGGAGCTTTTTATATCAGGAACAAAAAACGCCATTGCAGCTGGCCAGCGATCTGGCAGTGAATCTGCAGCATTATCCGGTAGAAGATTATGTGTTTGGCGATTACCGGATGGAGATGCCCGACGCCGCCTTGTACCAGCATTTGTTAAGTTTTTTCCATGAGCGCAATCTGCGCCTGATGCTGATAGCGCCGGAAGTGAAAGTAGACCGCCAGGCGCGCTGGTACCACACCCCTTACAGCCAGTTGCCGCTTACCCCGGATTTATTGCACAAGTTACAGCAGGCAGCACCGCTGCCGGACTGTCATTTGCCCAAAGCCAACCCTTATCTGGTGGATGAACCCAGGTTACTGGAAACATCGGAGGGCATAGCGCTGCCACAGCTGTATTATCAGGCCGACGGCATGAAACTCTGGTTTAAACCTGATGCAGATTTTCGCACGCCCAAAGGCCATGTGTTTGTTGAAGTGACCTTGCCAAACACTATCATCGGTATTGCCGAGCTGGCCCTTTGTAAACTCTGGCTGGAGCTGTTTCTGGACGATATTAACGAGCAGTTTTATGCCGCCACCACAGCAGGACTCAACTACAACCTGCATGTGCAGCAGCACGGTTTGACTTTACACTGCAGCGGCCTGGCCGGTAATCAGATTGCGTTGCTGTACGATATTTTAGAGCAGATGCCGAACCGCCACTTTAGCCAAAGCCGGTTTGATGAACTTAAGCGCCAATTGGTTCGTCACTGGCAGAATCAAACCAGAAATAAACCTATTACACAGTTATTCAGTAAGTTATCTGCACTATTGCAACCACTGAATCCGGAATCAGAAACTCTGGCCGCGGTGCTGGCTGACTGTACCTTTGACGACTTTCAACGTTTTTATGCGCGTATGTTCCACACAGTTCATCTCGAAGCGCTGATGATTGGTCACTGGAAAGAGCAGGACGTAATAAGTCTGCAGCAACAGCTGGCCAAATGGCTTGGTACATTGCCAGAACGTTGTCAGCGTTTACCCCGTTACAGTCACAATACTGAAGGTGTTGGCCCTATCTGGCTACAGCTGCCGATGGCGCAGGACGATGAAGCGCTGGTGATTTACCTGCCAGCCCGTGCGCGCAGCGCATTGGATATGGCACTGTTTATGCTCGCCAATCATCTGATTTCACCAGAGTATTTTCATGAACTTCGCACTGAACAACAACTGGGTTATCTGGTGGGTACAGGTTATGTACCGATGAATCTGCGCCCTGGCATGGCTTTTTATATTCAATCGCCAAGAGCTGATGCCAGAACCTTGTATCAGGCCACCTTAACTTTTTATCAGAGATTTTTAAGCGAATTGCCAGAGCTGTCGGCCGGTGAATTCCAGGCGCTGAAACAGAGTTTAGCCAGTCAAATCCGTGAGCGCGACAACAGCCTTAGCAACAGAGCCAAACGCATATGGCTGGCCATTGGTCAGGGTGATGAACACTGTGCTTTATCTGATCAGATCCAACAGGAGCTGAATAAACTCAGTCTTTTCGATTTTACTGAGTTCTGTCAAAGTTTACTGGCGCCTGATTATGACGCGATTTTTCTGGCAACCAGTGAAGCGCCGGCACATACCCATATGAGAACCATGGATGCCACGGCGGCTATTGATTTATTAAAAACGCTGACGAAAGCTGACTAAAAACATTCCATCCGTTACAAACAGAACAATCACCGGCAGATAAGCGCCAGGGCAGTCCTGCTTTTGCCTGCAACAGCAGGTCTGGCGCCAGATTGGCTTTGACAGCCCTGTTAATTTTATATAACTTAGCTCTATCAGACTTTCTGACGTAAAGACGTGTGAAAAATAATAAAAAAATCAATCACAAGGCGCTGTTTATTACCTTTTTAACCTCGCCACTTCCTGCTTTTGCCCTAGACTGGCAGGGGTCTATGCCCTACATTCTGTCGTCCATTTTATTATTCTCTTTTGGCGCTTTATTGCTGGCACATTTATCTATTCTGAAAATGCGTCGTTACCAGAGCCGACTGGAACAAAGTGAAGAGCGGTTACGCTTATCTTTGTGGGGCAGCGGCGACGAATTATGGGACTGGAATATTAGTGCCGGCACTTTATATCGCTCCAGTTCCTGGCAACAAGCCGTTGAGCTTAAACCTGAAACCAATCAGTTTCCGCCGAACCGCGAACAAATTCACCCAAAAGATATTGAACGGGTCACTGAACAGCTGTATCAGCATCTGGCTGGCGAAACGCCGCACTTTGAAGCCGCCTATCGTTTAAGAGCCTCGGACGGCGGCTGGATTTGGGTGCTGGACCGCGGCAAAGTGGTCAGCACAGATGCTGACGGTGCCGCCACCCGTATGACAGGCACCTTAAAAAATATTCAGTTGCTCAAACACACCGAAGAACGGCTGGAACTCTTTGCCCGTTGCCTTGAAAACATTTCCGACGCAGTGGTGATATGTGACACCAATTTTACCGTTATTGAAGTCAACAACTCCTTTAGCACCATCACCGGGAAAAGCCGCGAACAGGTGATCAAAAAACCTTTTGATCTGGCACTGTACCCCAACCGCTTTTTACAGGATATAGGCCTGAAACTGCAGTCACAAGGCAGCTGGCAAGGTGAAATTCAGGATCAGCGTTTAAACGGTGAAATCTACCAGGCTGAACTGAACTTTGATGTGGTTAAAGACGAACACAACACTATTACCCAGTACGTGGCTGTGTTTTCCGATATTTCCGAGCGCAAGCGCAAAGAAGCTGAGCTCAGCCGCCTCGCCAACTCCGACACCCTGACCGGCTTGCCAAACCGGGCTCTATTCTCGGCTGAACTGAGCCGTTTGGTCGAACGTGAAGTGCGCCACGCGCTACTGGTATTCGATTTAGATAACTTTAAGAAAATTAACGACTCACTGGGTCATCAGCTCGGTGACACTTTATTGGTAAAACTGGCAGAGCGGCTGACTGAACGCAGCCGGCAAAAAAACAGGTTGTACCGGCTTGGTGGTGACGAGTTTGCCATTTTGCTGGAAGACACCAACGACATTCATACCATCACGTCTCTGGCCAAAGAGCTGATTAAACAAATTAACCTGCCGTTTTTTATCAATCAGCATGAACTGGCGGTCACCAGCAGTATTGGTATTGTGTTGTATCCGGAAGACGGTGCCGATCCGGAAGCTTTGCTGCGGAACGCCGACACGGCCATGTACCACGCTAAACATGAAGGCGCGAACCGTTATTTATTTTTTAACGATTCGATGAACAAACTGGCAGTCAAACGTTTGCAGCTGGAGAACCTCATCCGTCATGGTTTAAAAGAAGATTATTTCACTGTGTTTTATCAGCCAAAAATGGACATTCTGAGCGGCCAGCTGGTGGGCATGGAAGCGCTGGTGCGTTTTATTACCCCTAAACGTGGTTTAATCAGCCCGGCGTCTTTTATTCCGGTGTCAGAAGAAACAGGTCAGATTGTTGAAATTGGCGAAGTGGTATTGCGTAAAGCTTGCCTTGATGTAAAACGCTGGATTGATCAGGGCTTATTTCACGGCCGGGTGGCTGTAAACCTTTCGGTCAAACAGTTTATGTTGCCTTATTTATGTGAGCAGATAGACGACGTGTTACAGCAAACCGAACTGCCCTCTTATCATCTGGAGCTGGAAATTACTGAAGGCACGGTGATGCAGTCGCCCAAAATGGCGATTGATACCATGAAAAAATTGCGCGCCCGCGGCATTCACCTGGCGATGGATGACTTTGGCACCGGCTATTCGTCTTTGGCTTATTTAAAGCAGTTTCCGCTCAATACCCTCAAAATCGACAAAGCCTTTATTGATGATATGAATACAGCCCGTGGTCGCAATATGGTGGACACTATTGTCACTATCGCCCACAACCTGAGCCTGACAGTCGTGGCAGAAGGTGTTGAATACGCCGAACAATTGCAGCAGTTAAAGCAGCTGCGCTGTGAAATTATTCAGGGTTATTATTACAGTAAACCTCTGTCGGCCGCCGACTTTACCCAGTTCCTGAAAGATCAGAAACAGCAAAAACCCAAACTCAGTGCTGTGCCTGCTGCGCTTTAACAGGCAACAGGCGCATTTAGCATCTGCCTAAACCCTAAAGCAATCCATAGCACTCAGCGGCTGGCAAACATCGTCACAGCAGAGAGCACAAATGCAAAAAGGAGCCGAAGCTCCTTTTTGTTTGCTGCCGGCGTTACCCAGCAGCAGCGATAACAATAACAGCTTAGTGCCGCTTGTCCGGATCTATGCCCTGGCGAATTTTCTCCATCCGCTCCTGATGTTTTAACCACATACTAAAACCACCAATACCAATACCGGCCAGTGGAATTAAAAACACCAAAACGTCTGGTCGTAAAATACTACTGAATAATTCACCCACAGCAATACCCTCTGCTTTTGGCCCCAAGGCCCTTTATTGTTATCAGTCGTTGTCCGTTTCTACATAAGAGAAATCGTCACTGCCATCGGCAATCCGTTTTTTACCAAACACAGTGTGGAATTTTTTCTTTTCCTGCACTTTTTGTTTGTATTTAGTCCAGACTTTTTCAAAGCTGGATTCTGCTTCGGCTTCGCCGCGGCAAACCGATAAAAAACGTTGCTCTTCTTCATTCACTGGCTGACGCAGACCGTCTTCCAGCTCCTGCATCGCCGCACCATGTTTTTCCAGCAGATTACCTTCTGCCAGTGTGAAGCGCCCTGACCGGGTAAACCCCTTTGGGAAATTCCGGTCATCAAAAAAGCGACGTTTAGCCACAAAACTTTGCTGCATCACTTTTTTCCCCTGATCTCGTTGAATCTAAAGCTATCCCAATTAAACTGTGCGGAGTATGGTAAACAAAATTCCGATCGTAAAACAAATATTTTTTATGGTTACAATCAATTTTTCTAAGGATCCACTTTGGATACTGAGCTGTTAAAAACCTTCCTTGAAGTACAGAAAACCCGTCACTTTGGTAAAGCCGCCGAGAATTTATATTTAACCCAATCTGCGGTCAGCTTCAGGGTGCGCCAGCTTGAACAAAGTTTAGGCGTCACCCTGTTCAGCCGCTTTCGCAATAATATTCAGCTCACTGCAGCTGGTGAGCTGTTGCTGCCCCATGCACAGGCGGTGTTAACGGCCATCTCCGCAGCAAAACAGCAGTTAAATCAGCAATACCAGTTGCAGAGTCATCGTAAGGTGTTAATGCCGGCTGAGTTTGCTGTTTTATTGCCGCCCAAACAGCTGAGTCTGTTGTTTGCGCCGCAGCAGTGTTGGCAGGTGCATACACAGAGTGGCACTTATCACAATGTAAACGGCAGCGATTTTGATCTGGTGATCCAGCTGGGTGAAAAACCACAGCAGCTTGCACCTTTGCAGGCCCGTTGTCTGGGGTATCTTTGCTGGTGGCCGGTGTCAGTGAATGACGCTGTAAATTTGCAGGCAGAATGTAGTGTGCAGCATCTGACGCTGCCAAGGCTGACCACTGCACCACTAAGTTTTGCCAGTACAGATGTACGGCTGTTGTGGCAATGGTTACAGCAAAATAAAGGATGTGGTTATTTGCCTGCCCCTCTGGTGCAAGCGGCTGTGGAGCAGGGAAAATTACACAAACTCAGTGCTGCTCCCTATTTGCAACCGGTCTGGGTTTATCATCAAGCCAATGATGTTGTTGCCGAGCATTGGCAACAGACATTACAAAGCTGTGGCGTGCTACAGGCGCCTGTTTAGGGCCTGAACCACACCACCCCATGCCCCAGCGCCTTTTTCAGCGCCATTCGCTTGTGGTTGTGAAATAATGGCAATAACAGCGGGCCGGTCAGAGCGCCCAGTACAACCCAGGGCAAAGATTTCAGACCTGAGCGGCGCGCCTGAATAAAAAAGTACAAAGAGCAAAGTGGTGACAACAGCAACAACATCAAGGCACGACCCTCCGCAAAAAAAGAGCCGCATTATAGCAGCTCTTTTTTTCATCAGCAGCAGTGAAGCCGCACGGCTTATCGCATTTTAATAAAATGTTTTGCCCTGCTCGGCCATTTGCAGTAATAAGGCACTGGGTGCAAAACGGCTGCCAAACTGGGCTTCATAACGGCGTAAGTCGGCCACTAAGGTGGTGGCACCCAGCGCATCGATATAACGGAAAGGCCCCCCGATAAAGGGCGGGAAACCAATACCAAATATAGCGCCTATGTCACCGTCACGGGCTGAAGCAATAATGCCTTCTTCCAGACAACGTACTGCTTCGTTTAGCATCTGCACTAAACAACGGTTGCTGATTTGCTCGGCGGACAATTTACCAGCAGGCTGCACACCGAGCAGGGCGTAGACTGAAGTATCCACCTCTTTTTTGCCTTTTTTCGCTTTGGCGCCATAAAGGTAAAAGCCTTTTTCCACTTTTTTACCTTTGCGGCCATCGGCGATCAGCTTGTCAAAAGCTGCCGGCGCTTTAAAACGCTCACCCAGTTCCCGCTCCAGAATGGGCGAAATTTTTGCACCTACATCAATGCCCACTTCGTCCAGCAAGGTAATAGGCCCAACCGGTAAACCAAATTTGGTGAGTGCTTTGTCCAGTTTTTCCACCGGCTCGCCTTCGAGCAGCAAATTGGCCGCTTCATTCATATATAAAGCGAGAATACGGTTCACATAAAAACCGGCACCATCTTTGACCACAATCGGCGTTTTACCTTGTTTACGGGCAAAAGCAACAGTAGTGGCGATGGTTTGGGCTGAGGTTTTTTCATGGGCTATGACTTCCACCAACGGCATTTTGTCCACAGGTGAAAAATAATGCAGACCAATGACATTTTCCGGCCGTGCTGCCTGAGCTGCAATCTGCCCTATCGGCAAAGAGCTGGTGTTGGAAGCAAAAATAGTGTTTTCATGACAATGGCTTTCAATGTCTTTGACCATCTGCTGTTTGAGCGCTAAATCTTCAAATACAGCTTCCACCACCAGATCCACATCATGAAAACCGCTGTAATCTGTGGTGCCTGTTAATAACGCCATTTGTTTTTGCATTTCAGTGCGGCTGATATAACGGCGTTTAAACTTTTTATTCAGCAAGCTGTAGCTGTATTTCAGCGCATTGCTGATGCCTTGCTGGTTGATGTCTTTGATCCGTACCGGAATACCTGCTTTCCCTGCAGTGACATTGGCAATACCACCGCCCATCAGACCACCGCCCAGCACCGCTGCTTTATGCACCTTGCCAGGTTTGACATCCCCTGCTCCGGTTTCTTTTTTCATCTGCGTCGTGGCAAAAAACAAACCGCGTAAAGATTTAGAAACCGACGTCATACAAAGCTCGCCAAAAGCCTGAGCTTCAACCTGCAGTCCGCGCGCCATGCCGCTGTCGACACCGGCTTTAATCGCTTCAATGATTTTTAAAGGTGCCGGATAATGGCCACCGGTTTTTAACAAAGTTTGTTTGGTCGCCTGGCTGAACAAAATGCCACGGCCAATAGACGTAAACTCTAACAGCTGACCAACAAACGGCAGTTTGACGGCTTTGCTGCGATCCGGCTTACCGGCCAGCGCCATTTTCACCGCGGCTTCCAGCAGAATACTTTTGGGCACTACAGCATCCACTAAACCGGCTTTTTTCGCCTGCACTGCACGCAGTTGTTTGCCGGTCAGCATCATATCCAGCGCTTTTTGCAAGCCCACCAGCTTCGGCAGTCTTTGGGTACCACCGCTGCCCGGCAATAAACCCAGCTGCACTTCAGGTAAACCCAGCACTGTTTTACCATCGTCAGTGGCAACACGGCCGTGACATGCCATGGCCAGTTCCAGACCACCACCTAAACAAGGTCCATGAATGGCAGCAATCAGCGGGATATTTAACGCTTCGAGCTGACCAAACATTTGTTGTCCCATAGCGGCAATATCGGTCGCTTCCTGCGCTGTTTTGCAGCCATCGAGCATTGTAATGTCGGCACCGGCAATAAAAGAGTCGGCTTTACCAGAAATGATCACCAGACCTTTAATATTTTTATTGCTGCGGATTTCATCTAATAAAGCTTTAATTTCATCAGCAAAAGCGGCCTTGAGCACGTTCATGCTCTCACCGGCCACATCCATGGTAATGACACCTACACCATCATCACGCAGGTTCAGGCTGAAAGTTTTTGCGCTCGCAATTTGTTCGGTCCCTGTTTGTTCGATCACTGTTTGCTCCGTCATTATTCTGTCTCCACTATCATGGCAGCGCCTAAACCACCGGCCGCGCAGGCTGTGGTTAAACCAATACCACCACCACGGCGGTTTAATTCATTGAGGGTTTGGGTGATTAACCGGGTGCCGGTGGCCGCAAATGGATGGCCATAAGCCAAAGAGCCACCGTTGACGTTAAATTTCGCCATATCAATGTCACCAATAGCACTGGAGCGGCCCAGTTTTTCTTCAGCAAACTTTTTACTGCCAAACATTTTCATATTGGCCAGTGCCTGAGCGGCAAAAGCTTCGTGCATTTCAATCAGCGTTAAGTCGTTTAACGTCATGCCGGCGCGCTCAAGCGCAATAGGCGTGGCGTAGGATGGACCCTTCAGCATGTCTTCCCACACGTCGATGGCAGCAAAAGCGTAGCTACGCACATAACCCAAAGGTTTGTAACCCAATGCTTTGGCATAACTTTCCGGCATCATAAGTACTGCTGAAGCACCATCCGTTAATGGGGTACTGGTGGCTGCTGTGACAGTGCCGTAATTGCGGTCAAACACTGGTTTTAACTTGCTGTAAGACTCCAGCTTGGAATCTTTGCGGATGTTGTTATCCATCTCCAGAAACTTGTTGTAAGGCTCCACATGAGCCGCCATCACTTCATCTTTCATCAATCCCATTTCCCAGGCTTTGGCTGCCAGGGTGTGAGAGCGGTGCGCCATCGCATCCTGATCGGCGCGGCTGATGCCATGGCTTTTGGCCATTTGTTCAGCGGTGTCACCCATCGACAAGCCTGTGGTGTATTCAGCCACAGCGGGTGGCACTGGCAGTAAATCACGCAGGCCAAGGCGGCGGAAAATCGCAACTTTCTGACCAAAGGTTTTGGCTTTGGTTAAATCCACCAGAGCGCGGGCCAGGGCTTTACTGACACCTACAGGCAGTACTGAACTGGAGTCAGCGCCACCGGCGATGGCGACTTTACTGACACCCGCCATCATGGCTTCGGTGACACTAACCACAGACTGGAAGCTGGTGGCACAAGCGCGGGTAACACTAAAACCGTCGGTGTGGACGTTCATGCCGGTACCCAGCACAATCTCACGGGCGATATTTGGCGCTTCCGGCATCTGTACAACTTGACCGTAAACAACCTGATCAATTAATTTGGCATCCAGCTCACTGCGGATCAACAGTTCATTGACCACCAATTTGCCCAAATCCAGGGCAGATACCCCGTGGAACTCAGTTGCTTGTTTGGCAAACGGCGTGCGTAAACCGCGAACTATCGCAATCCGATCGCCCTGGCGGTTGGTTAATTTAATCTGGCTGGACATGAATGATCCTCTTGGTTTTATCTGATACAGGTCTGACCTGTAATTTTTTTTGATTGTAACGAGAGATCTGACAAATTAAAACAGTTGTTTTAATGCCATAAAGACCTTATATCCTGACTTCGCAGAAAGCCTAGTCGTATTTAAGCGGAAACGCTTGATAAATAATCAATTAATTCAGCCTTGCCAGGCCTTCAATAAGGCGTGGTAAGACCTAAAAACAACGGAAGAGTGCAGCTGTGAACGCATTTAATCAATTAAAAAGCTATCTGGATTCACAGGTATTAGGCCAAAGTGCGCTGACTGAAGGTATTTTGCTGGCCTTGCTCGCCAACGGCCATTTATTGGTGGAAGGCCCGCCGGGTCTTGCCAAAACCCGCGCAGTAAATGCATTAGCGCATGGTGTGGAAGGCAGTTTTCACCGTATTCAGTTTACGCCCGATTTGTTACCGGCTGATTTAACAGGCACAGATATTTACCGTCCTGAAACCGGCAAATTTGAATTTCAAAGTGGCCCTTTGTTTCATCATATTATTCTCGCTGATGAAATTAACCGCGCTCCGGCCAAGGTGCAGTCGGCGTTATTAGAGGCCATGGCAGAAAAACAAATTACCGTGGGCCGTCACAGTTATAAACTGCCGGAATTGTTTTTGGTAATGGCCACGCAAAACCCGCTGGAACAGGAAGGCACCTACCCACTGCCGGAAGCGCAGCTTGACCGCTTTTTACTGCATTTAAAAGTGGATTACCCGGACGCTGAAACTGAACTGGCGATTTTAAAACTCACCCGCGGTGAAGCGCTAGAGCTCGCCACAGAGCAGCCGGTGCGGATCAGTCAGGCCGATATTTTTGCCGCCCGCAAAGCCATTTTAAAACTGCATTTTGCGCCCAACCTGGAGCAATATGTGGTGCAGCTGATTATGGCCACCCGCCGCGCCGGCGACTACAGCGCCAAACTCGGCCGCTGGATTGCCTACGGCGCCAGTCCACGTGCCACCATAGCGCTGGAGCGTTGTGCCCGCGCCAAAGCCTGGCTGGCTGGTCGTGATTTTGTGACACCCGATGATGTACAGGCTGTGTTTCATAACGTGGTGCGCCATCGTCTGTTGTTAACCTACGAGGCAGAAGCCGAAGGTATCAGTACCGATGATGTGCTGAGCGAAATTCTGTTGTTGGTGCCTGTTGCCTGAGGTGAAGGCGAGAATGAGCGCCAGTTTAAGCCAGATCAATCAGTGGTTGCAGGATTTACGCAGCAACGGCACTGAAGTGGATTTAAAACAATTGCTGCGATATCAGCGGCATACCCAGCTTTTTGACTTAACACCGGCCCGGACCATTCAGAGTAAACTGGCCGGCAGTTACCTGGCCAAAAGCAAAGGCCGCGGTATGGAATTTGACGAGGTGCGGCATTATCAAACCGGTGATGATGTGCGCACCATCGACTGGCGTGTCACAGCCCGCACCGGCAAAGTGCATACCAAGTTATTCCGCGAAGAAAAAGAGCGTCCGGTGTTTATTCTGACCGATTTAGGAAGCTCAATGCAGTTTGGCTCAGAGCTGCTGTTAAAGTCGGTGCAGGCCTGTCATCTGGCGGCGCTGATTGCCTGGCATGTGAAAAAAACCGGCGATAAACTCGGTGGCATCGTATTTCACCAACAGCAGATCCGCGAATTAAAACCGGCCGGACGCTCCCAGGCCGTATTACGTTACCTGCATCATCTGACCGAGCTGCAACAACAGGCGCTGCAACTGTTCAAAATGCCAACAGCACAAGGCTCTGCGCCAATTCAGTTGTCAGAAGCTTTAGGACAGCTACGCCGTTTAGCCCGTCCGGGCAGTTTGCTGTTTATCATTTCAGATTTTCAAAATCTCGATGACACTTGCCTGCGTCATTTGCGGGCGCTGACGTTACATAACGAAGTACGGATCTGTCAGCTTGATGATCCGCTGGAGCAGCATCTGCCGGCCCAGGCTTTTGGTCTGGCGCGGGTTTCTGACGGAAACGAGCCTGTTACGTTACAGCTGGGTTCAATAAAGCTGCAGCAGCAATATCAGCAGCAGCAACAACTTTTTTCACAGCAGCTGCAGCAGCACTGGACCACACTTGGCCTCGCTAACTGGCAATTTAGCGCTGCAATGCCCTTGCTCAGTCAGCTGAACGGGAGAAACCATGGCTACAGCTAACACAGCAGCACAGCCACAGGCACTGGCGCAACTGGCTGATATTCAGGAGCCACTCCTTGTTAATGACTGGTATCTGGCGCCCGGCTGGTGGCTGCTGGCCGCTTTGGCACTGACCCTGTTGTGGCTTCTTTCTCGTAAATACCGGCAACAACAGTTAAAACAGGCACCCAAACGTTTTGCGCTTAAGGCTCTGGCGGCCCTTGATAAAGGCGCAGCAGATGCGCCAGCGCAAATCACCGCCTTATTAAAACGTTGGTTGTTAAGCCAGAACCCCTGCCATCCGGCATTAAGCTACAGTGGTGAGGCCTGGCGGCAATTTTTGCTCAAAAGCCTGCAAAACAGGCAAAAAACGGCGGTTCCGACCTTACCTGATTTACTGGCTTTGCATTATCAGCGCTCGCCACAACAGACTGAAATTCAGGCATATGCTGATTTTGCGGCGCTCTGGCTGCAATATGCGAACCTTGAGCAGTATGCCGACCCACACAAAGCTGCGGCAGAAAAAACAAAGATTGCCAAGGGAGCTACAGATGTTTGAATTCAGTTATCCCTGGCTTTTTGTGCTGCTGGCCCTGCCCTATTTTATCAAAGCAAAACAGCCCAGGACTGGTGCCAGTTTGTTGTTACCTCCGCTGGCACGCCTGGCCAAAACTCAGAGTACTGACAGTCAAGCCGGACAATCAAAACGGCAACAATGGTTACTGATGCTGATTTGGCTTCTTTTGGTCAGCGCCGCCGCAGCACCCAAATGGCTGGGTGAAGCCGTGACCCTGCCGCAACAAGGCCGCGACATGATGCTGGCGGTCGATTTATCTGGCTCGATGAATATCAATGATATGGTGATCAACGACCAGAGCGCCAACCGGCTGGATGCGGTGAAATTTGTGTTATCGGATTTTATTGAAAAACGTCAAGGCGACCGCCTTGGCCTGGTGCTGTTTGCCGATGCAGCTTATCAGCAAACGCCGCTTACTTTTGACCGCCAGACAGTACAACAAATGCTGGATGAAGCCGTGCTTGGCCTGGTGGGTCAGCGCACCGCCATTGGTGAAGCCATTGGCCTTGCGGTTAAAAGATTTAATACCTATGAAAGTTCAAATAAGGTGCTGATTTTACTCAGTGACGGCGCCAATACCGCAGGCAATATTCAGCCGCGCGAAGCGCTGGAGCTGGCCAAAGCGGCCGGAGTAAAAATTTATACTGTGGGTGTAGGTGCTGAGCAGATGGTGCAACAGGGGATTTTTGGCCCGCAACTGGTCAATCCGTCTGATGATCTGGATGAAGCACTGTTGACCGAACTTGCCACTGCCACAGGCGGGCGTTATTTCCGCGCCCGTGATTTGGCTGAACTGGCGCAAATTTATCAGCTGTTGGATCAGCTTGAACCTATCGAACGTGATCAGCTCAACTACAGACCACAACAGAGTCTGCTGCACTGGCCCCTTGCTGCAGCTCTGCTGCTGATAGTGTTGTTATTACTGAGCAAACTGCCCTGGCAACAATGGCGGCGCGGAGGTGACCATGCCCTTTGAACTGCATTGGTTAAGGCCGCTGTGGTTATTACTGCTGCCGCTGGTGGTGCTCTGTGTTTATCTGGCATGGCGTTATCAGCAAAGCGGCAGCCCCTGGTGCCAGCTGCTGCCTACGCATCTGCAGCTGACCTTGTTAAACGACAAAGTGCAGCAACAACAAAACAAAAAACCTTTTGTCTTATTGTTGCTTGGTTTGCTGCTTGCGGTAATAGCGCTGGCCGGCCCCAGTGTGCACAAACTGCCCCAACCTGCTTTTGCGCTGAATAAAGCCACAGTGCTGGTGCTGGATATGTCGTTGTCGATGCTGGCAACAGATGTTAAACCCAACCGCCTGACCCAGGCCAGATTTAAAGCGCTGGATTTTACCAGTCAGCTCAAAGAAGGTGAGCTGGCGTTATTAACCTTTGCTGCTGATGCTTATGTGATTTCACCTCTGACGCCGGATCACAACAATATCAAGCTGTTATTGCCTGACTTGACACCAGAAATCATGCCGGCACAGGGTTCTAATGTCCAAAGTGCACTGGAACTTGCCGCTAAATTGTTGCAACAAGCCGGTTATCCCAAAGGGGATGTGGTGCTTATTACCGACGGTTTTAGTCAGAGCCACTATCAGACACTGCGCCAGAGTCTGAATGATTTCCCGCACCGTTTGTCTGTGCTGGCCGTGGGCAGCAGCGATGGTGCGCCGGTAAAATTAAGCTCGGGCGAACTGTTAAAAGATCGCAACGGCAGCATAGTGCTGCCAAAAGTTCCGCTAACGCAGCTGAAAGAACTCGCCAGCCTGACCGGTGGTGTGTTCCGCCAAAGCAGCTTTGATCAATCCGATATTCAGGCATTATTGGCGTTGCCGGAGTTAACGCTGGCTCAAGCCGACACAGCACAAAGCAGTAAAACCAGTGGGGATCAATGGCAGGATGCCGGTGTTTATCTGTGCTGGCTGTTATTGCCTCTGGCGTTATGGCTTGGCAAAAGAGCAGCGCTGCTCGCCATATTGCCGCTTTGTCTGCTGCCAAACACTGCAAAAGCTTTTGACTGGCGCGATTTATGGCAAAGTCAGCAGCAACAGGCCAAACAGGCCTATCAGCAACAAGATTATGCCAAAGCCATGGAAAAATTTGCCGATCCCTTGTGGCAGGGCAACGCCGCTTATCGCAGTGGTGATTATCAGGCTGCCGAACAACTGTATCAGCAGGATAAAAGCGCCAATGGCCGTTTTAATCTGGGTAACAGTCTGATGCAACAACAAAAGTTCGCCGAAGCTTTGACCGCCTATCAGCAAGCCCAAAACCAGCAGCCGGATTTACCTGGTCTTGAGCAGAACATTGAACTTGCCAAACAACTGCTGCAACAGCAGCAGGATCAACAACAAAATTCAGCGCAAAACCAGCAAGGCGGGCAATCTAAGGATGGCAAGCAGCAAGAAGGCCAGAATCAGGAGGGTCAACCGCAAGACGGCCAGCAAAAAGACGATCAGGCAGAGCAATCTGATGGCAGCGGGCAAAACGACGCCAAAGACAGCCAACTCCCTGAGCAAAGTGAACAAAACAACCAGGCTGAGCCAGGTGCGCAGCAGGAATCAAAACAGCAAAACAAAGAGCAAGCTCAGCAACAGCCTGAGGCAAATCCAGAGCAGCCAAACGAACAAACAGAACAACAAAAAGCAGTGCGCGAAGCCTGGCCCAATGCCAGTCCGGAACAAAGCCAGCAACTGGACGGCCTGATGCGCAAAGTGCAGGACGATCCGGCGTTATTACTGCGCAATAAAATGTTACTGGAATACCAAAAGCGCCAGCAACAACGTTTACCCAAAGGAGCAGAACAAGAATGGTAACCCTGTGTCTGGACTACAGCGCCAAAAAAGTTGTCAATTTGCTGCAGTCTGTGGCCCTGCTTTTGCTGTGTTTGAGCCTGAGTCCACTGCAGGCCGCAACATTGTTGCAGGCCAGTGTCGATAAAAATCCGGTGATGCTGGGCGAAGAGCTGCTGCTGCAAATTGAGCTGGATGAAAAAGTATCAGGTAATCAGCTGGATTTTTCGGTGCTCGCCAACGACTTTAACTTCAGTGCGCCGGCGATCAGTCAGAGTATGCAAATTATCAATGGCCGCTCCAGCCAGAGCACGCGCTGGCAACTGAGTTTATTTGCCAAAAAAACCGGCACCTTTGTGATCCCATCTTTTGAAATTGACGGTTTACGCAGTGAGCCTATTACCCTGACCGTGGTACCAGCCGATCCAAACGGTACCGGCTCGGACGAGCTGTTTATTCAAAGCAGTTTAAGCAGCAGCGAACTTTATGTGCAGCAGCTGGCATATTACGAGGTCAAAATTTACTTTAACGGTGACTTACAGCGCGGCAGCCTCAGCCAGCCTGAATTACCAGGCGCAACCATAGAGCAGCTTGGCAAAGATGTAGAAGGCTCGGAGCTGGTCAATGGTCAGCGTTATCAGACCATTACCCGTCGTTATACCCTGATTGCAGAAAAGCATGGTGACTTTGAATTGGCAGCGCCCTGGTTTAAAGGTGAAATGATTGACCGGCAAAGTTCCCGTTATGATTATTTTGCCAAAACCAAAACAGTGTCGGCTCAGGGTCAGGTGTTAAAGCTGACGGTAAAACCTATTCCGGATAACTTTAAAGGCCAATGGCTGGTGTCGGAGCTGGTGGCGCTGACCGAAGAATGGACACCTCCGGGTCAGGATTTGACTCAGGGTGAGCCTGTCACCCGCACTATTACCCTGACCGCCTTGGATTTATCCGATCACCAGTTGCCGGATCTGAACTTCAGTCTGCCGGATGGTATTAAAAGTTATGCCGAACAGCCACAAAGCAAAAAGGCCGAGCGTAATGGCCGGTTGGTGGCACAAAAAGTATTTACTTCAGCTGTGATTGCCACCAAAAGCGGCGAGCTGGTGCTGCCTGCCATCCGCATTCCCTGGTGGAACAGTAAAACCAATGAACTCTCTTATGCCGAGTTGCCAGAACGCACCTTAAAAGCAGCGCCCAACCCGGCGCAGCCGGAAGCACAAGCTGCTGCAAAACCTGCCACTTCTGTGACAAGCACAACGCCGGTCACAGCGACTGAACCTGTCAGTCCATGGCATTGGAGTTATAGCAGCACTGTGCTGTTGTTGTTATGGCTTAGCACCCTGGTGCTATGGTTAGCGCCCAAATTTATCCGGCCGCTGCAGCAAAAAACTGCGGTACAGGCACAGGCACAAAACCAGGCTTCGGTATTAAAATTCAGTTCACGCAAATTAAAAGCAGCCTGTCTTGCCAATAACGGTACTGAAGCCACAGCTCAGCTGCTGCAGTGGGCGCAGCAAGGCATTGACCCTCAAATCATGCGGCTGTCGCAGTTATTAACACATCTGCCGGATTGTGAGCTCAGGCGTGAAGTGGAAAAACTTTGCCATCAGCCCTATCAGTCAAATCCCCTGCAGTGGCAGGGCCAGGCGTTATTTGAAGCTTTTGCCAAATACAAACATTTGCAGCAATTGCCAGTCACAGAACCGCTCAAACCACTCTATCCGGCTTAAACAGCTTGATGATCACGAACTGGCAGCACGGCAAGGCTGCCAGTTCGTTGTTGATGTTGGCTAACTATGAACCGCCAGAGCAGCACTCTTTGCTGTTTTTTCCATTTTTTTTCTGCTGGCTGAACATTTTTTGCCACCAGGCCGGTCTATGGTCATTACTCTTGGTGCACTTTTTTTGGGTATGTCCCTTATGAGCAGTAAAGATCTGCGCTATCAGGCACTGGTCAACGCTTTTTATGCCGATTTATATCGTTATGCTTACTGGTTATGCCAGCACAAAGCCATCGCCGATGATTTAGTGCAGGAAACCTTTTTACGGGCTTGGAAACATCTGGATTCCCTGCTTGATGTGGGCGCAGCCAAAGGTTGGCTCATTACCATTTTACGACGGGAAAATGCGCGACGTTTTGAACGTAAACAGTTTGATTATCAATACGTTGAACAGGACGAACTGCATGATCTCAGCTCAGCCTCCCCCGAACAGCAGGCTGAACTATCGCAGTTACAACGGCTTATGTTGCAACTGGATGTGGAATACCGTGAACCTCTGGTGTTACAGGTACTGCTCGGCATGACAGGCGAAGAAATCGCCAGTTGCCTTGAACTTAATCTCAACACTGTCAATACCCGACTGTACCGCGCCCGCCATCAGCTGCGCGAATTGATCAACACCAAAGATTTAGAGGGGCATCAGCATGGATGAACTGGAATTTCGTCGTCGGATATTCAGCGATCCCAGCGCAACAGATCCGGCATTGCTGCAAAGTGTCAAAAACGACAGCGCCAAAGCACAGCTGCAGCAGGAATTATTACAACTGGATGAAACACTACACCAGGCACTGAATATTGCGGTACCAGATGATTTGCAGGCCAGATTATTACTGCAACAACAAGTCGCCAGCTACCGGCAACAACGCCTGCGTAAACAATGGTTATACGGCGTAGCAGCATCAGTTGCCCTGGTGCTGGGGCTGGTGCAACTGCGCTTTGAGCCCCTGCACTTTGGGCAGGATCTCGGCAGTTATGCCCTGGCGCACGTCTATCATGAAGCCAGCGCACTGTTGAGTCACAACACGCAAATGCCACTTACAGAAGTAAATCAGCTAATGGCGTCTTTTGCCGGCAGGCTGCAGGATTTTGACGGCAAGGTACGTTATGCCAGATTTTGCCATTTTCGCGGTGTGCGCTCTTTGCATCTGATCCTCGACAGCAATGAAGGCACTGTGACCGTCTTTGTCTTACCCAAAGATCATGGCTGGCAAAATACAGGTGCTTTTGCTGATGATAATTTTCATGGCCAAAGCCTCAGCCTGGCAGGTGCAGATCTGGTGTTGGTGGCCGCCAGACAGCAACAGCTGGAGCCACTGGCCGGCAAAATACAACAACAATTCAGCTTTGCCATGAAACAACAGAGTTAAAGCCTGATGGCTTGCAACTGGTAGCATCTGTTGGTGTGCTCACAGAAAAGCACTGGCTGAAAACTGATGCCCTTGTTAGCATGTGCCGCCGCTCGCCTGCTGCAGTTTTACCCTCACTGCATCACAACTCAGAACCTGAGCGCATGAACAACGATAAACAAAATCAATCACTCAGATGAGGTCGTTATTTTGGAAACGGGCACTATTCTCGCACTGGCGATTTATTTCGCCGCTATGCTGGCCATCGGGCTTTATGCTTATCGTCAGTCCAGCAGTAATTTATCTGAATATATGTTAGGTGGACGCAAGCTTGGGCCAGCGGTCACAGCCTTATCAGCTGGCGCTTCGGATATGAGCGGCTGGTTGCTGATGGGCTTACCCGGCGCTTTATATGCACTGGGTATTTCACAGATCTGGTTGGCAGTAGGCCTGGTGATCGGCGCCTGGCTCAATTATCTGTTGTTGGCACCAAGGTTCAGGGTTTATACCGAACACGCCAAAGACTCTATTACTCTGCCCGATTATCTGGAAAACCGTTTTGCCGACCACACGCGGATGTTAAGGCTGATTTCGGCACTGGTGATTGTGGTGTTTTTTACCCTTTATACCGCATCCGGCGTTGTAGCCGGCGGTAAATTGTTTGAATCGGTGTTCGGGCTGGATTATTTCTGGGGTCTGGCACTGACCGCTGGTGTGGTCATTGCTTATACCCTGCTGGGTGGTTTTCTTGCAGTAAGTATGACTGACTTTGTACAGGGCATTATTATGTTTGTGGCACTGGTACTGGTGCCTGTGGTCGCGCTGAATGTGGTCGGTGGCATTGGGCCAGTGCTCAGCACTGTAGAAAGCCTGAATCCAAACCATCTGGATATTTTTACCGGCACCAGCGTGCTTGGTATTATTTCGTTATTAGCCTGGGGCCTGGGTTATTTTGGTCAGCCGCATATTATTGTGCGTTTTATGGCCATTCGTTCGGTAAAAGACTTCCCGCTCGCACGCCGTATTGGCATGTCCTGGATGATTATGTCACTGTTAGGCGCTATTGCCACAGGCTTTGTCGGTATTGCTTATGTGCATCAGAGCGGCCAGGCGCTCAAAGATCCGGAAACCATTTTTATTCTGCTGTCGCAAGTGCTGTTCCATCCTTTTGTTGGTGGTTTTTTACTGGCGGCTTTATTAGCTGCGGTGATGAGCACCATTTCCAGCCAGTTGCTGGTGACATCCAGTGCCTTAACACAAGACTTTTATAAAACATTTTTAAATAAAACAGCTTCGGACAAACATCTGGTGATGATGGGCCGGGCTGCCGTTTTTGTCGTTGCCGTGGTTGCTATTGTGATTGCGCTGGATCGCAGCAGCTCTATTTTAAGCCTGGTCAGCAACGCCTGGGCCGGTTTTGGCGCCGCTTTTGGGCCTCTGGTACTGATGAGTCTGTACTGGCGTAAGATGAATCATTGGGGAGCTCTGGCCGGTATGGTGACAGGTGCTGTAACTGTGCTGGTCTGGGTGTTCAGCCCGCTGACCATCGACGGTAAACAACTGGATGACTTTATTTATGCCATGGTACCGGGTGTATTGTTCTCTACCCTCGCCATAGTGCTGGTCAGTAAAATCACCAAAGCTCCGGATCAAAGTCAGCAACATGAATTTGACATGATGCTGCAAAAGCTGAAATCTTAAGCGCCAAACAACAAAACCCGCTGTTTTTACAGCGGGTTTTGTCAAAAGTGCATTGCGCTAAATTTTAGTTCCCTTGCAATAGAATTCTTTGCTACATTGCTTGGCAGAATACCCAGTAAGGAACAGTAGTCTGTATGTATTTTTATGCCGCCCGCCAGCCCATTCTGGATCGTGACAAAAACCTGTTTGCTTATGAGTTGTTGTTTCGTGACGGTCTTGAGAACGTTTTTCCGGATATTGATGGTGACGAAGCAACGTCAAGGATGATTGCAGGTAGCCAGTTTAACTTTGGCCTGGACGATTTTCTTGGTGATAAGCTCGGTTTTATCAACTTTACCCTGGATACCCTGCTGAAAAAATTTCCTTCTATGTTACCGAAAGAACAGGTCGTAGTTGAAATTTTAGAGACAGTACAACCCGGCAAAAGATTACTGGCTGAAGTGCAGCATCTGAAAGAACAGGGTTATGTGATTGCTCTGGACGACTATATTCATCAGCCGGTCTGGCGCCATTTTTATCCGCATATCGACATCATCAAAATAGATTTTCGCAGTACTTCAGCTGAAATCATTCAGGAAGTGCTGCAGGCGACGGCAGCGTTCCCCAACATTAAGCTGCTGGCCGAAAAAGTGGAAACCAACGAAGAGTTCCAATCGGCATTAAAAATGGGCTTTAGTTATTTTCAGGGTTATTTTTTCTCAAAACCTGAAATGTTGCAAAGCAAGGCTTTGTCTCCTGCTCAAATGACCCTGGCGGAATTATTGTATGAAACGTCCAAGTCAGAGATGGACCTGTCGAAAATCACTTCTATTTTTGAACGTGATGTGAATCTGTCCTATAAACTGCTGCGCTACTCCAACTCTGCCATTTTTAAACGCCGCTCCGAAATCGAAACCATCAAACAGGCATTGGTGGTACTTGGCCAATATGAATTGAAAAAATTCCTGTCGGTGCTGTTTACTGCCCAGGTCAGCAGTGAAAAACCGGCAGAGCTGATGCGTCTGGCCATGACAAGGGCGAAGTTTGCCGAAGGTATCGCACAGCTGCATCGAAAAACGGATGTAGCCAAAGCTTTTTTAACCGGCATGATGTCGTTGATGGACGCCATTCTGGATGAACCTATGACATCGGTGATGAGCAAATTACCGCTGTCAAAAGATATCAAAGACGCTTTGGTGGATAATCAGGGATTGTTGGCTGAATATCTGTCGCTGGTTAAATGTTATGAACAGGCGCACTGGCAGGATGCCAACAGCGCTATAGCGAACTTAGGTCTTGATGCCAAAACTCTGCCTGACGCCTACCATGAAGCAGTGCAATGGGCCAATGAACAGATGCGGGCACTGGGCGACGCTTAGTACCGCGTAATAAGGCTGGCTGTGAAATCGGCAAAAAAAACCGGTCAAGTGCAGGCTTGAACCGGTTTTTTATTGCTGTGTTGCTTTGATGCAGGCTGTTGGCTGTCAGAAGGTTTTCAGGTTCAATACCCTATGTTCCTGACAAATCAACACGGCATCCTGGTTAAAAACTGACAAAACTGCTGATTTTTTCTGCCAGTTTGGCACCTACGCCTTTAACTTCCATCAGCTGTTGCTGATTTTTAATAGGACCATTCTTTTTAATGTATTCCAGAATGGCCTGCGCCTTTTTGGCACCAATCCCCGGAATTGCTTCCAGTTGCTCCTGAGTTGCCTGATTAATGCTGAGTTTATTAACTGTGTTTTTAACAACAGCGTTTTTGCTGTCGCTGGCATTTACTTTTGCTACCACCCCGGTGTTTTGGGTGGCAAACACCGGGTTTAAGCTGATAGCTGCAGCCACCACCAGGCCCGCGAATAATAATGATTTTGCATCCATGTGACTTTCCTTGTTTGTTTGTCCGGTATTACAATACGGAACCTGAATTGTTCCGCTGTAGCTGATTGAAACTGCGGCTTAATTGCAGCCTCAACCTTACAGAAGATAGCTAATTTATTTTCATTTATTTAACTTTTTATATACTTTTAGCTTTTTATTCAGCGGTTTTTTAGATTCAGCCGCAATTAAGAGTTTGTGTTCTACCCTGATGTAATCATTGTCTGTGGAGGTATATGATGAAATATCTGGCTTTGTTGTTACCGCTCATCACGGCTTGTACCAGTTATTCCCAGCAGTACCGTGATCAGTATCAAATGGCCACTGTCACCTCGGCACAGCCGGTGTATAGGACCATTGAAGTGCATAAGCCAAAACGTGTTTGTGAAGAGCGCCAGGTGGTCAAACGCCACGCAGATTCTGCCGCTCCTGCTATTGTTGGGGCCATTATTGGCGGTGCTTTGGGTAACGCCATTGGCCACAACAGCTCCAATAAAAAAGTTGGTATGGCCGCTGGCGCAGTGTTGGGGGGGGCTGTGGGTCATGATATCGGCAAGCAAAATGGCACAGATGTGATGCATCACGAAACCGTTTGTTATCAGGCCGGAACTGAAATTGAATACCAGAGTGTCATTGACGGTTATCAGGTGACCTATCAGCTCAATGGCCGGGAATACACCACTTTAATGGACAGAGACCCTGGCCCACAAATGCCGGTGTATGTGGAACCGGTGAAATCACGCTGATAGCAGGCCAAATTCAGGCGCTGCTATTTTGATATCAATATATAGATCAACAGGTTTACTAATCAGTAAACCATTGCTGCCGCCAAAGTGCGGCTGACTGTCATAAGGAATGCACATGCGGGTATTGGTGGTAGAAGACGAAACATTATTGGCTGAACAGGTGAAAAACCATTTAACCCAACAACAGTTCAGTGTGGATGTGTCGCATGACGGTACTGATGGTTTTTTTAAAATTAGCGAATACCCCTACGATCTGGCCATTATTGATATTGGTTTACCCAAAATGGATGGTTTGTCGCTGATCAGAAAAGCACGGCAACAAGACATCAAAACCCCGATCATTGTACTGACCGCCCGTGGCAGCTGGCAGGAAAAAGTACAGGGCCTGGACGCAGGTGCCGACGATTACCTGACCAAACCTTTTCATGTGGAAGAACTGTTGGCGCGTTGTAATGCGCTGATCCGCCGCGCTGCGGGTCAACCTGATCCAACACTCAATGCCGGCCCTATCAGTTTGAACAGCAGAACACAGCAGGTATTTTGTCAGGGCACCGAAGTGCCTCTGACCGCTTACGAATACAAAGTACTTGAGTACTTTATGCATAACCCAAGCAAAGTGGTGTCAAAAACTGAACTGACCGAACATATTTACGATCAGGATTTTGACCTCGACAGCAACGTCATTGAAGTTTTTGTCCTGCGGCTGCGGAAAAAACTCGACCCCGATGGCGAGTTAAAACCTATAGAAACGTTACGTGGCCGTGGTTACCGTTTTAACCTGGCCGTGAACTAATGATGTTATCGCTGAAAGTCCGGCAGGCAGTGATCAGTCTGGTACTGATGCTGTTTTTACTGCCGGTGTCATTTTTCGCGATTGAAAGGGCCTTTCTGGCACAGCTGCTCACCAGCACAGAACAAAAACTGGAAGTACATCTGTATTCGTTTTTAGCCGAACTCACCTCTAAAAACGACATTCTGGAAATTAATAACAGCATTTTGCCAGCTGATTTTTTACGGCCAGACTCTGGCACCAGCGCTTTTATTGTCAGTGAAGACAAACTGTTATGGCAATCCGATTCCTCGCTGAACCAGAACTTCACCCCGCCCCAACATGAAATGCTGCCCGGCAAACACGAGTTTGTTGCCATTGAGCAGGATGGCCAGGTGTACTGGACTTTATCTTTTGCGCTGTTATTTGATATGGGCGAGCGCAGTATGCCGCTGACCATCCATATAGTGCAGGATCAGAAGCTTCTGGATGCACCGGTACAGAGTTTTCGTAATACCCTGGCACGCTGGTTTATTGGCATAGCCGCAGTACTGCTCTTGGTGATGCTACTGGCTTATTATTGGACCACAGCGCCGCTGTCGGCACTTGATCATGAGATCCGTCAGGTTGAAAGTGGCCAGCAGCAGCAGCTCAATGGAAACTACCCGGCAGAGCTCACCACCCTCAAAGAAGATGTCAATTTATTACTGGCCAGTCAGAACCGGCAAAAACAACGCTATCGCCACCATTTAAGCGACTTAGCCCATGCACTCAAAACGCCGGTTGCGGTGCTCAATACCTCGGCACTGGCGCAGCAACCTGAACTACGTGAACAAATTGACCGTATTACTGCGATGATCGAACACCAGCTTAAGCGAGCCAGTAGTTCAGGTCAGGATGTCTGGCAAAAACAAATTGCTATTGCCCCTGTGCTTAGCCAGTTACAAAATGCACTGCAAAAAATTTATAAAGATAAAAATGTCAGGCTGGAAATTAACCTGCCCGCCGGGGTGATGTTCAGAGGCGATGAAACAGATTTAATGGAAATGCTCGGAAATCTGCTCGACAACGCCTTTAAAGCCTGCCAGCATCAGGTCAGAGTCAGTGTCAGCCAAAAGCCACTGCAAATTGCGGTGGAAGATGACGGGCCGGGTGTGCCTGAAGGTAAAACCAAAGAGCTGCTGCATCGGGGAACCCGGCTTGATACCTATAAGGAAGGTCATGGTGTTGGTCTGTCGATAGTTCATGAACTCTGCAGCTCTTATTCCGGTGAACTGCACATTGATCGCAGTGAGCTCGGTGGCGCCAGATTTCAGCTATGTTTTGCCGAGCACCAGTATTAGTCAGACCTCAATCTTTGCCAGCTATTTTTGTGGAACTCTATGAAAGCATTACCTATTTTTCTATTATCTTTGCTGTCCTTTCAGAGTCAGGCAGCCAGTAACTGTGCAGACAAACGCCAGTTTCAGATTGAATACTCACGTTGTCTGGATCAGGAGCTGGAAAAAACTGAACGTGAACTGCAAACCTGGGAAAATAATCATTTATTCAGGTTACAGGAAATGGAACGTAGCACAGGCCGGGGCGATCCACTCAGAGTATTTCAGCGCTCACGTGAAACTTTTCAGAAATTCAGCCGTGACCACTGCCGCTGGCAATATCTGGCATTGATCCCCGACAGTCAGGCCGGTGCCGGCGTTTATAAAGAATGTATGATTGAGCAGCTGCAACAACAAATTGCCGTGATGAAGCATATCCGCTATTAAAAATGACGTGCTGATCCCCAACCGCTGCTTGTGCGTATAAGTGATTGAACCCAAGGGTTATCTTTTTTCCGTCAGACAGGACTTCGAATGAATTTAAACAACGCAGTGATCCGGATCAAAAATTTACGGCTTCGCACCTACATAGGTATTAAAGACGAAGAAATTAATAACAAGCAGGACGTAGTGATTAACGCCCGTATTGAATACAGCGCTGTGCAGGCAGCAGACACCGATGATATGAGCAAAGCGCTGAATTACCGCACTATCACTAAAGATATTATTCAGCTGGTGGAAAACAACAGATTTTCATTATTAGAAAAACTGACCGCCGAAGTGCTGGCCATCGCCTCTGCCCACCCCGCCGTTAAATTTGCTGAAGTGGAAATCGACAAACCTTATGCATTGCGTTTTGCTGATTCGGTGTCGTTAACCTTATCCGTTCACAAAAACTAAGACGAACTATACTCATCAGGTGACAAGGCAGAGGAGCCAGTGCATGCGGATTTTACTGACAGGCGCAACGGGTCTTGTTGGCACGGCACTGGTTCAGCTGTGGCAACAGCAGCATCAGCTCACAGTGTTAAGCCGCTCAGCCAACAAGGTGCAACAAAAGTTCGGCACCCAGGTTAAAGCGGTAACCTCGCTGTCGCAAGTTGATTTTAACCAGATTGATGCAGTGGTAAATCTGGCCGGTGAGCCTATCGCCAATAAACGTTGGAGCACAGAGCAAAAACAGCGGATTTGTCAGAGTCGCTGGCAGCTGACTGAAGAGCTGGTCGGTTATATTCAACAGGCCAGCACGCCTCCACACACTTTGCTCAATGCATCAGCTGTTGGTTTTTATGGCCGTCAGGGCAGCGACAGCATAGACGAAAGTTATCAGTCTTATTATCCCGAATTTAGCCACGATATTTGCGCCCGCTGGGAAAACCTTGCTAACAGAGCAAATTCTGCACAAACCCGGGTTTGTATCCTGCGCCTTGGCATAGTGCTGGCGCCCAAAGGCGGTGCTCTGGCCAAAATGCTGCCAGCCTTTAAACTGGGGCTTGGCGGTCGTATCGGCAGTGGCGAACAATATATGTCATGGATCCATCTGGATGATGTCTGCGCCGCTTTTGACTTTTTATTACAGCATCCAGAGTTAAAAGGTGTATTTAACGCCACAGCACCTATGGCGGTCAGCAATAAACAATGGACCAAACTGCTGGCTGAGCGTTTAGGTAAACCCGCTTTGTTGCCCATGCAGGCTGTCATG
>FWWM01003500.1_pt1 | contig 38723 bp, 37 predicted proteins | sample 2228351 | NCBI WGS metagenome assembly FWWM01 (sample SAMEA103939774, study PRJEB20133) | metagenome
TCCAGTTGCTCAATGAACTTTCTCTCGCTGTCAATATTGATTATATGATTGAGATAGTCAATTTTTTCTGTCTCTGAAACTATCACCGGAAGGTAGTAATGGTTGGCTAAATACTTGATAGTGACTTTAAGATTTTTTATCTCGTATTTCCCTGCTTCTTCAAATAACTTCAACTGTTTGCCATATTCTTCAGGAGAGATTTTTCCATAATTTTTTTCTAATTCTTTTTTCTTTTCCGATTGATAAAATGCGCAAAAGAAATTATGCCATCAACTACAGGATAATCTTCGGCATACTCCAAAAGATATTTAGTAGTTTTACTGTCCTGCTTTTTCTTTAGGTTATAGTCAAAATCTTCTTCCAAGCCGTTGAGTTTGTAGTGTTCAAATAGTTTCTTCTTATCAGCATTCTTTTCTTTGAAATATAAATACAGTGCTTTTAGAGCACTCTGAAGCGCCTCTTTTTGAAAATCAAAAAGTGTTTTGTCTTTTGAAAACCGAATAAAATCAATTTCTTGCCACTTTGCGGGCAAGTTTTCAAAAGAAATGTCTTTAAGAATTCTATCTTGAAGATAAAGCGGTATTCTTCCTTCTTGCTTTGGCATAATTTTAAATCGCTAACCAATATTTTAACGGCATTCTGATAATTCTTTCTTTTACCATTTCTAAATCTCCGTGACGACTGATTATAATTCCATAATCATAGCCATCGGTAATCTTACCTGTATTTTCTATCTGTTTTATTCCGGAATCATGTTTCCCGAATCCAACTTCTATGATAATTTTCTTTTGTTGACCCAACCGCAAAATAAAATCTGCTCCGCCAGAAGAAGAATCGTGCATTACTTCGAGGCCGCCGTACTGTTTTGCTTTTCTGTCAAAATCTTTGCTAAAAATAAGAGCCAAATAATCTTCCAAAATTTTGCCTTTGACTTCTACCGGCAAAATGCCGTTCAAAATACTAATTCGCAGAGATGGAGAAATAAATAAAAACTTAATTGGTTTCCTTACCCTAACAAATTTCTTGCCATAACTTTTAATTTCCACTAAAATTCCGCCTTGTACCAATGCGTCTAAAATTGCCCTGACAGGCCGGTAGTCAAGCTTCAAGGTGTTGCATAATTTGTCAATATCAGTGCTGTCGGAACTTGCGATAAGATATAATAAATCCTTGATTTTTGAAATCGTTTCTGATCTTAAACTACGCATATCAAGCAAGTCTTTGGTTATAAATTTATCAACCACTCCGGAAACCAATTCAAAAACGATTGATTTTTTATTTTTTAATCTCAAAACGAACGGAAAGCCGCCGAAATATAAATAATCATCCTCGGCGCCGGGCGGAAATTTACTAAAATATCTTGAAATCTCAGATTGTCTATTTTTACAAAACTCAAATAATTCTTTTGCGTTTTCACTGGCCAAAATTGCTTCTGTAAGATTATCTGATAACCCTCTCTGCGACAATACGTCTTTGCCCAAATTCTTGCTATATTTTAAAATTGCATATTCATTAAATTTCAAAGGATATAATTCGTCGGAAAGCGATCTCCTTGATAGATCAGGATTTAATTTTATCCGCAAAGCCGATGAGCCTGTGGCAATAACCAAAATATTTTTATGGCCTTTTGTCGCGTCAAAGATATTTTTCAAAAACAATCCCCATTTTTCGTCGTAATGGACCTCATCCAGAAGAATAAGAAGCTTTTTGCTCAAATCGACAAATCTAATCTCGTTTCTCTCCTGATAATAATTAAAAAGTTCATTTAAGGTTATGCCTTCGTCAGAAAGACGACTTACATCTAAATAAATTTTCTCATAATCTTGCGTAATGATGTTTTCATAATTTGATTTTTTGTAAGATGGAATAAACCTGGGTGCATTGTAAAGCTGTGCCAGTAAAGTAGTTTTGCCAACACCCCTTATACCGGAAAGAAGATTTATTTTTTCTATTTCTTCTAATCTATTGGCGGCAAATTTTTCCAAAATAGTTAAATAGTGAGAAAAAATATACCTTGTGGGATTAGGCTTATTTTCCTCATCATAAATATACCCGGCAAGAAATTTATCTAATTCTGAGATCCAAAGTCGGTAAAAATTCTCTATTTTTTCTCTTGTAGCCATATGTTATTTCAATTGTATTCTAATCCAATTAAAATATCAAGTTCAATTGTATTCCAATCCAATTAAAACTACTCCCACCATATTAAAGGTTTAATTAATTTATAATCCAAGTCTTTTGTATTAATAACCGTTCCATCTTCAAACTCTACTTCGCCGTCGCTGATTTTCTTAATCCATTTGCCAGTAAGGTTAGACAAAGTTTTGGCAATGTCTACCCCGTGAGATAGCTTGCTATATCTCATGGGGTAAAGTTTTGATAAATCAACTTTGGCTTTATCTTTTTCATAATCAATCTCTAATGCCTTAAGCATCTTTTCGTCTTTCATAAAGACATATTCCTGATACGGACTTCTTAAATACCCCGTCAAACCTTCGGTTTGCCACCCCTTTGAAAAAGGGGAATTTTCCACATTAAAATTTTCATCCACGATTCCAAGTTCTTTCCACTCCTTTACTTGCTCTCCGAAATTTTTATGTTTAACAATTTTATCTATAATTTCAGGATTTATCCTATCCAGCGTAATCACATAGTTTGAATTTTTGACAAACTTCGGCTTGTTCCAGATTTTTACCAGTTCGTCTTCAAACTGCGAGATAAAATCAATAATCTTAAAGGCAATGTCTTTGAGGATTTGTAATTGATTGACCCTGTCTGCGCTCCACTCTTTGGCTCCTTCCCAGAAATACTGATAACTCCAGAGTTTAAACTGCTCCTATAAAAAGTTTCTTGCGTTTTTGTTAATAAAGAAATCTACCTGGCTTTGCTTTTCAAAAACCCTGAAAGCGCGCTCCAGTTGGTCTTCGGTAATCGCAATGCCTTTCCGTTTTATGGCTTTTAATATCTCGTCTTGTTTTGTTTTTGTTCCTTTTTCAGAATAGGAAACAGCAAAGACGATTGTCCCATCCTCGCGGACTTTGCTTAATTCAAAAATAAGCGAGCGTTTTTCGTTAGCCTTTTTGCTCTCTAATTTTGAAGCGTCAAAGTAAAATTTGAATCCATCAAATTCAACCGGCAAACTTCTAAAAATCCGATCGGTTTTGACATAGTAAAGCATCTGCGTTTTCCAGAAGAGAATGACATCTTTGTCATCTGTATAAACCTTTTCATAGATGTTATTATGAAAAGGCGTTGAATTGAAATAGATCGAGCCACTTTCCGTAAAGTATCTGCTGAAAAATGAATAGAGCTTGTCAAAAAGCTCATCTCTGAAAGAAGGATATCGCTAAAGGGCTTTTTCAATATCTTGCCTTAAAAGGTCTTCAATCTTGCGGTAGTAATTTGACTTTATTCTCATCAAATTAACAAAACCGCCCGTGCCTTCAATCTTGGCGCCGATAAATACATCCTGCAGTGCTTTATAGAATTTTTGTTCCTTGGTCATAGATACTCCTTTTTAGAGCTTCTTCCATCTTTTGCTATTATAAATACCTCCTTAGGTTTATTAAGACTCAATTTTAACTTATGACAATGATTAAGTCATCGTATCCCCATTCCCTTTGCCCACCTTTCTTTGCCATGCTACTCCTCATCCAGCATAAGACCTGTCATAATTATAAATTATTTCAGAGGACTGTTATTCATTTCCAGCCAATTTGCTGAAGGTTATACCCTCTCACCCTTATTCTCTTCACAAAGGGAGATGGAACAGAAGAGGAAAAGTCTTTCGCAAGGGAAAGGGGACAGAAGTAAAAAGGTATCTCGCAAGGGGAGAAGGGAATCTTTTTTGCATTGGAAATTTTAGCTTTTAAAGTAGGGTCTAAGTTGAACATCATAGCGAAAGGATACTGTTATCTTGCAAGCTTTATCCTTACTAATTGCTAATTTTGACTACCCCATAACATATGCCTCTAATGCCTCTATTTGGGAATGTTCCTCTGTTATTTTATCTAAAATCAGTTAACGATGTTATTAGTGCTATCACGTGATCATTTAGATTTGATGCAAGATGGCGAAAGATTGGGTTCTATGATGTAAGCCTCGTTAAAATATTTTGCTGCCTCGGAATATTTTTTCATTTTATAACAGGAATAACCCAGCAAATAATATGCACATGGATCTGGCTTTTGTTTAACGTATTTCTTAAAAAGTTCAGAAGCCTTTGCATAGTCTCCCTTTTTATACATAGATATCGCTTCTTCGTAATTGACTACATCCGCAAATGTGATACTAACAGATAAAGATGTGATTATTATTAATAATATAAAGGTTTTCATAATTAATACCTCCCTTTCCTGATATTTTTATTCATAGGCTTATAGACTCCAAAAATTTCGTGAACGAAATAGCCTTAATCATAATTAGGATTTAATTCCCGTTCTTTTATTAAAGGTAATTTAAAGAGAGGAGAAAATTCTTTTGGTTCTGTGCCCTCCTTAAAATATTCTGTTATGCCTGTAGCTTCAATTCTTGCAAGAAGACCATTTTCAGGGTCTATTTTACAACTAACAATCCCCTCCGGTACAGGAAATTCTTCCACCTCACTAAATGGAAAATTACGCATAAAATTTACCCATATAGGAGAGGCTGCGCGCGCTCCTGTTTCTTGCGGACCGAGAGGTCTCATATCATCAAAACCCACCCATACAGCAGCGACTATGTTAGTAGTATAACCAACAAACCAGGCGTCTCTGTATTCATTTGTAGTTCCTGTTTTACCGGCTACAGGAATACCAAGAGATTTTGCCCTCCATCCTGTACCTCTTTTAACAACATCTTCTAACATAGAAGTTATAAGAAAGGCAGTTTGAGGGCTAAGAACTTCTTCTGCTTCGGGCTCATTGCTTTCTATAATCCTTCCTTTAGAATCAACTATATACTTGATTGCTATAGGTTTAGGCCTCATCCCATAACTTGCAAATACTGTATAAGTTAACGCAAGGTCAAAAGGTGTAATGCTTAGTGAACCAAGAGCAATGGTAAGATCCGAAGGCAAATCGCTATTAATCCCGATATTTTTAGCGCAATCTATAACATTATTTACACCCATTGACTCAACTAATTTAATAGTAACTACATTTCTTGAATATGTAAGTGCGTCTCTTAGAGTTGTAGGTCCATAAAATTTATGATCATAATTTTCTGGTGTCCACCTTCCTCTTGATCCTCCATAATAAGATACGGGTTCGTCTATTATGATGCTTGCGGGTGTGTATCCATGATCGAGTGCGCAGGCATAAATGATGGGCTTAAAGGCAGAACCAGGTTGCCTCTTTGCATATAATGCCCTATTGTAGTCACTTTTTATATAATCATATCCACCTATGAGAACCCTTATAAAGCCGGTATCCTGTTCTATTGCTACAATGGCTCCTTCAACTTCTGGATCCTGTTCGAGCGAGAATCTTATATTGTTTCCCTGTTTGCTTTTTATTTTTACTTTTACTATATCTCCGGGTTTTAATATTTGAGTTAAATTGAAATTTTTTAAAAACTTAAAAGTGCGCCTTTTTGGATCGATTACCTTTGACGCCCACTTTGCATCTTCAATCAAAAGTTTTCCGATGAGACCCCGGGACTTAATTAAAGCTTCTTTTTCACTTACCTTCAGAACAAGTCCTGAAGAAATATCATCGAAATTGGTAACAACAAGGGGCTCTGTATCACTTATCTCTAATTCTTTTTCTACCTCAATGTCATCCTTGTGATCTATAGGGCCACGCCATCCCCTTCTTTTATCAAGTTCTCTCAGACCCTGCTGGAGTGCCATTGCAGCGTAAAATTGAGCCTGTCTGTTTAAAGTTGTATATACCTTCATGTTCCCTTTATAAACAGTTTCTACACCATATTTCTCTTCAAGGTATCTCCTGACATAATCAATAAAATATTCATTTGCCTCCTTTCCTTTTCTGTAGCTGGAAAGATAAAGGGGTTTTTTAAGAGCATTTTCCATTTCAGACTTTTTAATGTATCCTTCTTCCTTCATGCGTAAAAGGACGATTTTTTGTCTTTCTTTAGCCTTGGAAAGATCATTAAAAGGTGAATATATTGAAGGAGCTCTTATTAGACCTGCAATTAAGGCTGCCTCGGGCAAAGAAATATCCTTTACAGATTTACCGAAGTAAGTTTTTGAGGCCATCTCGACACCATAAGCACCATGACCAAAATAAATTTTATTGAGATACAATTCGAGGATCTCTTTTTTTGTAAGATTTTTTTCTATCTTGATTGCAAGTGCGGCCTCTCTGATTTTTCTCTTTATGGTTTTTTCGGGTGTGAGGAATACGACTTTTGCAAGTTGTTGGGTAATTGTACTGCCACCTTCTTTAAGTCCAACCGAAATTACATCTTTTATAAATGCCCTTAAAATTGCAAAATAATCGATACCCTTATGTTTCCAAAATCTTGAATCTTCAACAGCTACTACTGCATTAATTACATTTTTTGGTATCTTATCAAGCGGGACAAATATGCCTTTTTCTACCTTCAGTTCGCCGATAAGTGTATCATCATCCGCATATATTTTTGTGCCGGATGCTGGCTTATATTCTTTAATCTCTTCAATAGATGGAAGTCCCTTTGTAAAGGCAAAATAGGCACCCCAAAAAATACCTATAGAGACAGAGATAAAAGTCAAAATACCTATCAATCTTAATCGCATTTTTAAATTATACTTTTGATTAAGAAAAAGTGTCAAAGATAACTTATGATATAGGATTCGATTACATTGACTTGTCGTTGTTTGTAAGGTTAATATTCATATTATGCATCAACATTCAGATTATGTTCCTCTCCATCTGCATACAGAATATAGCCTACTTGATGGAGCAATACGAATAAAAGAACTTGTGGAGCAGGCATCTGCCTATAAAATGCCTGCGGTAGCAATAACTGACCACGGTAATTTGTTTGGTGTTATCGAATTTTACAGGCGTGCGATAAAAGGGGGATTAAAACCTATTATAGGCTGTGAGGTTTACGTTGCACCGGGCAGCCGTTTTGATAAAAGGGGTTTATCCGATATTGAGGAGGCTTCGTTCCATTTAATTCTCCTTTCAAAAGACAACAAGGGTTATAAAAATCTTGTATCACTTGTGACGAAGGCATATATGGAAGGATTTTATTATAAGCCCCGAATTGATATGGATCTTTTGAAGGACCATTCTGAAGGGCTCATATGTTTAACATCCTGTATGAAGGGTGAAATCCCCTATTATCTTTTGAAAAACATGAAAGATAAAGCGAGAGAAAAGGCCATTGAATACCTCAGTATTTTTGGAAGAGAAAATTTTTATTTTGAGCTTCAGGATAATGCACTTTCAGAACAGGAAGAACTTAACAGAAAACTATTTGAGCTCGCGAAAGATTTACAGATAGGCTTAGTGGCAACAAATGACTGCCACTATATGAAGAAAGAGGATTCGAAAGCACATGATGTGCTTCTCTGTATTCAGACGGGAAAGACCGTTAAAGATACCAATCGTCTTCGCTTTAATTCAGATGGCTTTTACTTTAAATCGCCTGAAGAGATGAAAAGTGCTTTTAAAGACATTCCTGAGGCAATTTTAAATACAAGAGCAATTGCTGAAAGGTGTAATGTTGAATTCGATCTTGGTGCTAATTTGCTACCTGTCTATGAAATTGAAAACGGGCAAAGTCCTGATTCACTTCTTGAACAGAAAGTTATTGAAGGATTTATAAAGCGTTTTGGAGCGAATCCTCCAGAAAAATATAGAGAAAGACTCCATCAAGAACTTCAAATCATTCAAAGGATGCGATATTCTTCATATTTTTTGATTGTATGGGATTTTATCAGTTATGCAAAGAGGAAAGGTATTCCGGTTGGGCCGGGGAGGGGCTCAGCAGCAGGGAGTCTTGTTTCTTATTGTCTGGGTATTACTGACATTGACCCTGTCAAATATAATCTTCTTTTTGAAAGGTTTTTAAATCCCGAGAGGATAAGTATGCCTGATATAGACGTTGATTTCTGTAAAGAAAGACGCCAAGAAGTCATTAATTATGTTGCTGAAAAATATGGTAAAGATCATGTGGCTCAGATAATAACATTTGGAACAATGGCTGCAAAAGCAGCTATAAGGGATGTGGGTAGGGCGCTTGATTTCCCTTATGGAGAGGTCGATAAAATAGCCAAGCTCATCCCCAATACATTAAATATTACGATAGAAGAATCTCTAAAGATGGAGCCTGCTTTAAGATCTCTTTATGAGAGTAATTCGCGAGTGAAGGAACTTATAGATACAGCTATCAGACTCGAAGGACTTAGCAGACATGTTTCTACTCATGCTGCAGGGGTTGTTATCTCACCTGAGCCGTTAACAGAATATACCCCCCTTTATAAAAATCCTTCAGATGAGACTATTATGACTCAGTTTGATATGAATGCAATAGAGAAGATAGGACTTTTAAAATTTGATTTTCTCGGTCTCAAAACACTTACTGTTATAGATAAGACGCTGAAATATATAAGAGAAAATGGCAAAGATTTTTCAATTGATAATATATCTTTTGATGATAAAAAGACATTCGAACTTTTAGCTTCGGGAAATACTATAGGCATTTTTCAGCTTGAGAGTTCGGGTATGAGGGATTTGCTTGTAAAAATAGCGCCGAACAGGTTTGAAGACCTGATAGCAATTGTGGCGCTATATAGACCAGGTCCAATGGGAAGCGGCATGATAGATGATTTTATAAAAAGAAAAAAGGGTAAGATACCGGTTAAATACGATCTTCCACAGTTAAAAGATATTTTAGATGAAACCTATGGCATAATTCTTTATCAAGAACAGGTAATGAGTATAGCAAATAGGCTTGCAAATTTTACGATGGGACAGGCAGATATCCTGAGAAAGGCTATAAGCAAGAAAAAGCCCGAAGAGATGGAAAGACAAAAAGAGGCCTTTATTAAAGGTGCTAAAGCTAATGGTATTAGCGAGAAAAAGGCCCTCAGAATTTTTGATTTAATAGCATATTTTGCTGAATACGGATTCAATAAGTCACATTCAACAGCTTATGCTTATCTTGCTTATCAGACTGCTTATCTAAAGGCACATTATCCTGTGGAATTTATGGCTGCAACTTTGACAGCAGACATTGATAACACAGATAAAATCCTTAAGACTATAGCAGGCTGTCACGAGATGGGGATAAAAATATTACCTCCTGATATAAATCAATCTGGAAAGGAGTTTAAGATAATAGGTAACTCGATACGCTTTGGGCTCGAGGCTGTAAAAGGTGTCGGTTCAGCAGCAATTGACTGTATAATTGAAGCAAGAAATCTTAAAGGACCTTTTACATCTGTTGAAGATTTTATTGACAGAATCGATCATAGGAAGGTTAATAAGAAGGTAATAGAATCTCTCATTAAAGCTGGGGCTTTTGACTCTTTGGGGGTCAAAAGAGCAAAGGCAATGAAGATCATGAATAATTTCTTAAATGGTTCAAGAGTACATACTGCGCGTATTTCAGGTCAACAGAGCATTTTTTCTGATACATTTTTAGAGTCAAAAGACGAACCAGAATGGAGTAAAGACGAGCTTTTAAAGTATGAAAAAGAGGCATTAGGTTTTTATATTACTGATCATCCCTTGAAAAAATATGATAAATTTCTCGTGGAAATAGGTGCAAAGAGGATATCAGAACTTGAAGAGTTAGCCGATGGGAACGAAGTGAAAGTTGCAGGGATTTTGACTAAGATTAAAAAGATTCAGACAAAGGTAAAAGCAGAAACAATGGCGTACATTACATTAGAAGATCCTGAGGATAATGTTGAAGTTGTAGTTTTCCCCGAGATTTACAGAAATTCCGTGAAATTTCTTCAGAAGGATACCCCACTACTTGTTAGAGGGCGTTTGGATAAAACAGAAAAGGGTACTAAAATAGTTTCTGATGAGATAGTAAACTTGGCTGTTAAAGAAACAGGAAAGAATCATAAGGTAGAAATAAACATTGATTGTAGTTCTTCAAAAAAAATAGATCTCCATAAATTGAAATCGCTGATTATGAGTAAAAGTAAAGGGACGTGTCCGATTTATTTTAGAGTTTTACTTGATGATACAGTAACATTAATAGCGACTGATATAAGAATATTACCTGATGCTCAAACCTTAAATATGATAGAAGAAATAGCGGGCAAGGGAGCGGTTGTTTACCAATGATTAGGTATTACCTGGAATTTGAAAGGCCTCTTGAGGAGTTTGAGTTAAAGATCGAGGAACTTAAAAGGATCTCTGATGGAAGAGATATTGATATATCAGGTGAGATTAAAAAACTTGAAAAGAAGTTAAAAGACCTTCGTTCCGAAATTTTTTCGTCACTTACTCCGTGGCAGAAGACCTTGATAGCAAGACATCCTGACAGACCTTATACATTGGATTACATAAAATTAATAACAGACGAATTTATCGAATTGCATGGCGATAGAAGATTTTCTGATGACCCTGCTATTATCTCTGGTATAGGTAAAATTAACAATCTACCTGTCTTTATAGTTGGACATCAGAAGGGAAGGGGGACCAAAGAGAGAATATTTAGAAATTTTGGACAGCCTCACCCAGAAGGTTACAGAAAGGCACTAAGAGTCATGAAGCTTGCTGAAAGATTTAAAAGACCCGTAATAACTTTTATAGATACACCTGGGGCATTCCCGGGGATTGGAGCAGAAGAAAGAGGACAGGCAGAGGCGATTGCGGTGAACTTAATGGAGATGTCAAAACTCAAGATACCAATAATCTCCATAGTTATTGGAGAAGGTGGCAGCGGTGGAGCGCTTGCATTGAGCGTAGCGGATAGACTATATATGCTCGAGCATTCTATTTATTCGGTAATCTCACCTGAAGGATGTGCTGCAATATTGTGGAAAAAGAATGGTGATTTAGGAGTTGAAGACTTTGCAAAGGCTGCAGAGGCACTCAAACTTACAGCTCAGGATTTACTAAAATTCAAAATAATTGACGATATAATTCCTGAACCATTAGGTGGCGCCCATAGAGATCCACAAGGCACTGCAAATAATATTGCTGAATATATTTTGAAGGCATTGGAAGAGCTTAAGACAAAGACCCCTGCAAAACTTCTGGAAGAAAGATATAAAAGGTTTAGAAAAATTGGCAGTTTTAAAGAAGAAAAGACAGGATAAGCTACATAAAATAAAAACTATAAATCTATCTTTAACCCGAATAATGCTGTTGATTGCATTTTTGTAATTATGATTGAAAGGCTTTCTCGATTGCCTTCAAGACCCGGCGTTTATATTTTTAAAGATGCTCAAGAAAAAGTCCTTTACATTGGAAAGGCAAAAAATCTCAGGAATCGTGTAAAGAGCTATTTTCAAAAATCATCAATACTTGATGCTCGAAAGTCAACAATGATGAAATACGTAAAGGGCTTTGCTTATATGGTTACAGAGAATGAATTAGAAGCTTTCGTACTTGAGGCAAACCTCATAAAACAGTTAAAGCCAAGATTTAACATCATTTTAAGAGATGATAAAAATTATCCATATCTAAAGTTGACTGTAAACGAAGAATGGCCAAAATTGGAGATAGCAAGAAAGATAAAAAAAGATGGTTCACTTTATTTTGGCCCATATGTACCAGCAGGCTCTATGTGGGAAACCCTTGCATTTATAAGGCGAAATTTTCAGATAAGGGTTTGTAACTATAGGCTCGAAAAAGTCAAGAGACCATGTGTCCAATATCAGATGGGTAGATGTCCTGCTCCTTGTAACAAAAAGATAAATCGTGATGATTATATGAAACTTGTCGAAGAAGTAGAGTTATTTTTGAGAGGCGAAAAAAGGAACTTGATTGATAGTCTCAAGGATAAGATGCAGAGATTTTCTGATGAAATGCGATATGAAGATGCTGCACGTATAAGAGATAAAATAAAGGCGATTGAAAAATCATGGCAATCACAGAAGGTTGTATCACCAGAACTCGGCGATATTGATGTAATAGGATTTTTTAGAGAAAAAAATGAAGCCTTATTCAAGGTGCTTTTTATACGCGGTGGAGTGATGATAGGAGCCAAAGATTTTTTTATTAAAAAGGCTGCGCTTTTGTCTAACGAGGAATTACTATATAACTTTTTTACACAATTTTATACGAATGAAATCATTCCTCCCTCAGAGATAATTTGTTCGATACTTCCTGAAGACACTGAAGCAATGGAGAAATGGTTAACCCAGCGAAGGGAAGAGCCTGTAAGAATAAATATTCCTGAGGATAGTAAGAAAAAAGACTTATTAAAAATGGCACTCGAAAATGCAAGAATTACATATAAAACAAAAAAGGAGACTAAGACAGAAGAGATTTTGAATGATTTAAGGAATAAACTAAAGCTTGATGCAGATATTAGTGATATCGGTGCTTTTGACATTTCATGCGTTTCTGGTAAAGAAGCTGTGGGGTCATTTGTATATTGGTCAGAAGGTGAATTCAATAAGAATTTTTATAGAAAGGTAAAGATAAAAACAGTCGATACAATCGATGATTATTCGATGATGGCCGAAGCCATAGAAAGGATTATAAATAATTTGGAAGGCTTTTTACCAAGTCTTGTTATTATAGATGGAGGGAAGGGTCATCTTGAGACAGCAAAAAGGGTTATAGAAAGGAATATATCGAAATTAGAGAGAACACCCGCTATCATTTCAATTGCAAAGAAGCCAGACAGGGCATACCTTTCAAATTCGGAGGATATTATTAATCTTGAAGATAAAAGCCGATCATCCCTTATCCTAAAAAGAATAAGAGATGAAGCACACCGCTTTGCTATAGGATATCACAAGAAATTAAGGGATAAAGGACTTATGAAATCGCCCCTTGAAAAAATTCCGGGGATAGGCAGGAAGCGAAGGCTTGAACTTTTGAGAGTTTTTGGTAGTATAGAGAATATTAAAAATGCAACTATTGAGGAATTAATGAAGATTAAGGGGTTTAATAAAAAGATAGCAGAAGGTGTTTTGAATGAATTGAGGAGGACAAGATGAAAAGATTAATGTTTTCATTATTTTTTATCTTCCTATTAACGGCTGTTACAGAAGCTGATTATAAGGTTTATCTTAAAAATGGGTCTATAATATCAGGAATTATATCGTATCAAGAAATCGGGAATGATTTAATTTTGTATTTAGATTCAGGATCAATGAACATTTCAAAAAAGGATGTAAAAAAGATTGAAGAAACTGCGACTTCATTTAAATATAAAGGCACAGAAGATGAGATGCCGATGGATGTGAAAGAAGATGTCGTAGGAACTTCTGAGGGGAAGCTCATAGATGATAAGGTTGCGCAATGGAATAAATTAAAAGCTGAGCGAGATTCAGTTATTTCTGAAATCAGATCTTTGGAGGAACAGGAGGCAAAGCTTGCATCTTTGATAAATAAAAAAAGGGAAGAAAAAGAAGTTTATAATGTTTATCAATTAAGGCAGTTAGAGAACGAAATTAACCCCTTAAGAATGGAAATATCTGACGTTCAGAATAAAAAGGCTACCCTCATTCAGCGTCTAAAGGCAATCGAAGAAGAACTTAAAGGTTTACAATAGTAAATGAAAAGGGCTCTTGAAGTTTATCTTAAAAAAATATTTGGTCCTTCTGCCAGACTTATTGAATTCAAAAGACTGGGAACAGGCGTACACGGAACAGGCTTTTTTTTAGAAATTGAAAAGGATAAAGAAAAGAAACAATATGTAATTAAAGACCTCGCACCCGATGGCCTTGGCCATGACAATCCTTCAGATAGGGCAGCGGTCTTTTTATGGGCATTAGATAATTATAATAATCTCCCCAAACATGTAAAAGCAATTGATGTTTTAGCAGTGCATGAAGATGGAAGCCTTCATTCGATTGGCGGTGGTAAAGAATATTTTTTGCTAATGGAAAAGGCTGACGGATTGAATTATTTTAATGATTTATCTGTTTTTTCAGAGAAAGACCATCTTGATAACCAGGATATAAAGAAGATTAAACTGATGACCTCCTACCTTGCTGATATACATTCTGTAAAGAAAGAATCGAAAATACTTTACTGGAGAAAGTTGAGAGATAATGTTGGCCATGGAGAATGCTTGATGGGAGTTTTCGATTCATATCCTGATGGTACACTCGACTATAAAGAAATGGCTGATATTATTAAAAAGTCAATTGACTGGATTGTAAAGTTAAAGCCAAGATATAAGAGGCTTTCACAGATTCATGGAGACTTTCATCCTGGCAATATATGGTTTAAAGACGGGGAAGACTTTATCCTTTTAGATCGAAGTAGGGGTCCGTGGGGTGATCCTGCCGACGATATTACGGCATTAACCATAAACTATATTTTTTTCTCAATAAAAAAATACGGTGAGGTAAAAGGGTCATACCTTGAAGGGATAAATCTTTTTTTTGATGAATATATAAAGGCATCTGGTGATAAAGAGATAAATGAAGTAGTTGCGCCTTTTTTTGCATTCCGCGGGGCTGTGGTTGCGAATCCGATATTCTACCCAGAACTGACATCAGAACAGAGAAGACTGATCTTCAGATTTATACATAATGTACTTGATGATGAGAGATTCAGACTTGAAAAGATTAATTACTATTTAATATAAAAATAACATCTTTTCTTTAGTATTACCTGAGTTTAGCTCTCAGTGCAAATGAGATTTTAAGTTGATTCAAATGCGTAGTCAGGATATGTTGTGAAATTTTTTTAACCCAAAAATAGCATTTATTGGGTTAATCTTTTTATAAGAGGTATTTTATTTGCATGATGCGCCAAATTATTGAGCTGTTATTTCTATCCAATTGGCATCGTCTCATAATTCTATCTATATTTATTTTGTCTCTTTACGGATGTGTTACGATGAGGAGGGTTCAGGAAGCACCCGCACCTTTTCCAATTTATGAGGAAACCTATTTAGAGCGAAATAATTTTTTGATTGCTGACGGAGATGACGTTATTGGTCGTTTAGCATTCATCAAGCTTGAAGAGGGTGATACTCTGCCTGATATAGCAAGGCACTTCAGCGTAGGAGTTAATGCAATTACTTCGGCCAATCCAGGTATAGATTTATGGGTGCCCGTGCCAGGAGAGCGTATCTTATTACCCTTGAGTTTTATTCTGCCGGATGTTCCAAGAAAAGGCATCGTTATCAACTTAGCTGCAATGAGGCTTTTTCAATTTAAAGGTAATAATAGGTCACTGATGGTGTCAACTTATCCAATTGGTATTGGAACTGCTGAGCGCCCCACTCCCACTGGTCAAATGTATGTGGAGCGCAAGGCTATGCAGCCCACATGGTATGTTCCTACCTCAATTGCGGAAGATTACCGAAAAAAGGAAGATCCCTTGCCTCGAGAAGTTCCGCCTGGGCCTAAAAATCCTTTGGGGGAATACGCTCTATATTTAAGTAAGGCGAGTTATTTAATTCATGGCACCAATAAACCAGCAAGCATTGGTCTGAGAGCAACTAACGGCTGCATAAGACTTTATCCAGAAGACATGAAGAAACTCTATGAAAACACCCCAATTAAAACACCGGTATATATCGTTAACCAGCCATATCTTATAGGTCAACGCAATGGTGTAGTTTACATGGAAGTTCATGCATCAACAGAAGAACCGGATGCAGCCGAGCTGGATAAGATATATTCAAAATTGAGAAATATTGAAAAGCAATCAGGTCGAGCGATTGACTGGGGTAAAGTTCAGGACGTATTGCGCGAGGCTAGAGGTATTCCTGTTCCCATATTGGAAATCCGTGAGGGAAGTGAAAAAAATATCCCACAAATTATAGAAGTTAAGCATCCAGATAAATTGTATGGTAAACCAGAGGTGCCAGAACTAAAAGCGGACGCATGGTATGTTTTGGCTGCTAATGAGCGTGACAAAATTGATGCCTTGAGACTCGCTGCTATCATTAACCATCAGGGTCCACCAATTCCGGCAAGGGTGCTATCAAGCAGTGATGGACACCGTGTTATAGCAGGCCCTTTTAATGATATCAGTGAGGCCAAAGATGCAGTAAAGCGCCTAAAAATTGATTTGGAAATAGAGGGAATATTAATTGAACCCCTCCCGAATAGATAGCAGATTGTGTAGTACAATCGAACAGATGAATGCATGAAATATCATACACTATTATATTTGCCTAAATTCGTCAGTATTGATTTGTTCTTTAATTTTCATTAAATATCATTTAGTTGAGAAAATAATTCTTTTCTGGCATGTTACTTGCAAAATATAAGTCAGTTTGAGCCAAAAACTATAAACTTTAGGATTAAAGTAAAACTGGTGTAAGGGAGATTGATAAACCCAAATAATAAGATAGTGATCAAAAGAACTTCGTTTTACTTATCTGTTGTCCGTGTCCATAAATTATTTTTTTATGTGGATGTAAAATAACCTTTTCAGTGGTGAAATATATCACGAAATTGTTTTTGCTTCATATACGGATAATTGATAACGATTAACCCGAATAACGCATTTATCAAACAAACTGAATGGAAAGGAGGTGTTTAAATAATGAAGAAAGGCTTGTTGATTTTTTTAGTTATACTTGTTCTTGCTATTACTGCAGCAGGCTGCGCAACAAGAGGTGATCTCGCACGAGTGGAATCGCAGGGAAAGATGATCGATGCAAAAGCAGAACAAGCAACTCAGGATGCACAGGCTGCTAAGGCAGCAGCTGATGCAGCGACATTAAAGGCAAACGAAGCTTTATCCCGTCTTGAAGAGGCTATAAGGAGAGCTGAAGAACGGGAGAGGATTGCAGAGGAAAAAGCTAGGATTGCAGAGGAAAAGGCTAAGATTGCAGAGGAAAAATCCAAACAGGCTGAAGCCATTTTTCAGAAATCAATGAAGAAATAAGCAATCTAATGGGAATTTTTAATCTTTTAAAGGAAGTGGAAGAGGTTTAATAATCTGTCCACTTCCTTAAATTACTGTATCTTAAGACGAATAATTGCATTTTTGGGTTAACGTGGTAAACTAAAACGAAGGTTTATGTGGATAAAAGACAGGCTATGTGAGCTAATTTACTTTTTCCTTTTCGGTATAATAACACCAATTTTCATATTTGGATGCAGTCATTCCAGAGAAATCTTCAGGGAAGCTAATGGCCTTTTCACGCAGGAAAATTACAAGGCTTCCCTCAGCAAATATGAGCAGATTATTAAAGAATATCCATCAGCAGGAGATAGAGCTCTTTTCGAAATGGGTTTTATTTATGCATATCCCCGGAATGAGCAAAAGGATTATCAGAAATCTCTGGAATGTTTTCAAAAACTCATAAAAGATTATCCTAACAGTGCATATAGGCAGAACGGTGAGATGATGATATTCCAAATCAATAATGTGATTAACAAAGATAGGACTATCGCTACGTTGCAGACACAAATTGAGACCTTCCAGCAAATGATTAAGAGTAAAGAAGCTGAGGTTGCTACACTACAAAAAAAGATTGAAGTTTTAGAACAACAAGTTAAGAGCAAGGATGATGAGATTACAGCGCTACAAAATGAAATTTTGTCTCTGCAGACAGCAACGGCAGATAAGATTCTTATAGAAAAGAAAGCTCGGCGATTAACGTTGTTATCAAAAGGCAGGGTACTCAAGACTTACAAAATAGCCCTCGGGGGAAACCCTATCGGGCCAAAAGAAAGGCAAGGCGATAACAAAACTCCCGAGGGTATCTACTTTATCGATTCAAGGAACAAAGACAGCCGTTATCACATTTCTCTTCATATTTCCTATCCTAATGAGAAAGACAAAAAGCGAGCTAAAGAGCTCGGTGTTTCTCCTGGAGGAGACATCATGATACACGGCATTAAGAATGGTTATTCGTGGGTTGGTGATTTTCATTCTGAATCTGACTGGACGAATGGGTGCATTGCTGTTACGAATGAAGAAATAGAGGAAATTGACAGGTTAGTGCAAGATGGTGCAATTGTTGAGATAAGACCATAGCCCGGCACTTAATCCGAAAAATACAGACATTGATCAAAAGAGATTCGTTTTATGTTTACGTAAGAAGATATTTTTTATAAGGATAACGGTTAACGAATATTTAGTACACTAAGGAATCGAAAAATAATTTTTTCGCAACGTCTGCATCTTTCTGATTGTATTTTGTAGATAGTTTCGTTAAGCGGAGTATTTTATATATTTTTCCCAATAAAATAACAATTCTTTTGTAGCAATAAGATCTCCGAGGCAGTATTTTGCTATATCAATGTAGCGGCCTGCCTTAAAAAGTTCTTTTACCTCATATCCTGTTATACCATTTTCCTTAGGACTTTTTATTCCAAAAGTTCGACACCACATATCTAAGCTAAATTTTTTTCTTGATGCACCATAAAAAGTAAGTTGGTCCAGTAAATCTATATGTGAGTCATTAAATCTGTTTGGCATTAAATCTTTTTTGGCTGCAATCTTATGTACAGCAGAACGTATAAGTATGAAAGGACAATCAAAACTTCTACCATTAAATGTTATGAATTGTTCATAATCCTTGATTGTGTTCCAGAATTTTTCTATTATTTCCCTTTCTGTTCCTGTTTCATATCTGACATTATTTTCTTCAAAAGGCAGTAAAGGTTCACCCTTGTTCTGGAAAAATATAAAACCCTTTTCAGTGTCAGGATCAAGCAATCCAATCGTTACTATTTCTGCCGTCAAAGGATAAAAAGAAAGCCGTTCTTTCACCTCTTCCTTTTCGTCTTCGTTCGATGCGTAACGTAGTAAATACTCCTGAGTTTCAATATCAAGCTTATCAAAATCTTTACCAACCGTTTCTATATCAAAGATTATTCTTTTCATACAATTAAGAAACCTTTGGTAACTCTTTAAATACCTTCCACGATTTTAAAAGGTCTATAGCTCTCTGAAGTTGTGTATCCTCATCTTCTTCTACCTCTATTGGTATCAATTCTTTTTTCCCTTCGTCCTCTTTTTCTTCTACTTCATTATTACCCAGATGCCCTTCAAGGTCTTTTTCTCTTATGGCAGGCATACTTTTTTCGCCGTCTTTTACTTTTTGTTTGACCAAAATGTCAGGTGTAATACCTGTAGCCTGTATAGAGGTCCCTTTAGGAGTGTAATAAAGTGCTGTTGTAAGTCTTAAAGCAGAACCATCACTCAAGGGAATTACAGATTGAACAGAACCCTTACCAAAAGTTGTAGTACCAAGAATAATCGCTCTATTCCAGTCCTTTAACGCTCCTGCGACTATTTCAGAAGCGCTTGCACTTCCTTGATTCACTATTACTATCATGGGCATATTCGTTAGTGGATTAGATTCACTGCTCTTGTACTCTAACCTTTGACCTTTTTTGTCTTTTATAAATACGATTAATTTTCCTGATGGAATGAACTGGCTTGTTACATCGATAGCACTGTTTAGAAGACCTCCAGGGTTGTTTCTAAGGTCGAGGATAAGAGAATAAACATTTTTTTGTTTAAAATCTTCTAAGGCATTAGATAAGTCGGCTGCTGTTTGCTCCTGAAATTGATTGATTTTTATGTAACCTATCCCGTCCTCCATAATCTTCGATTTGACACTTTTTATCTTTATTATTTCGCGGATTATTGTGAAGTCCCTTGTCTCCTTCCAACCTTCTCTTAAAATTGTAATTTTTACAGGCGTAGATGGAGCGCCTCTCATTTTACTGACAGCATCGTGAAGTGTCATGTCTTTTGTAAATTCATCGTTTATTTTTATTATTTTATCTCCAGCCTTTATACCAGCCCTGTAAGCAGGTGTGTCTTCAATTGGTGCTATTACAGTTAACATTCCGTCTTTAATACCTATCTGGATGCCAAGACCTCCAAACTCTCCTTTGGTATCGACCTGCATTTCTTTATATTGTTCAGGGGTCATAAATGCGGAGTGAGGGTCAAGAACCGTGAGCATTCCTTTCATTGCACCATATATAAGGTCCTTTGTTTTTGGATCTTCGACATAATTTTTCTTTACGATCGAAATAGCTTCTGTAAATACCTTTAATTCCTCATAAACATCATCTTCAGCACCAACCAGATTTATAGCTATTCTGCCGATTAAAGCGCCTGATATTGCGACAATGAGTATCACAGCTATTGTGAGTGGTATTCTTTTCTCAAATATTTTCTTAAACATCTTATTGATCCTCCAGATTTATCTTTTAAGATTTATTTTTTCTTAACCATTGTAAAGGGTCAAGTGGCTTACCTTTATATCTAATTTCAAAATATAAACCCGGTGAATTTAGTATACCCGAATTTCCGACCTTCCCAATTTTTTGATTAATATCTATTATATCTCCAACATTTGTAAAGATTTCAGATAAACTTCCATATAGGGTATGATATCCATCCCCATGATTTATAATAACAAGTTGGCCATAACCTTTAAACCATTCAGCAAAAACAACCTTGCCTTTGTATACAGCTTTGGCATAAAGGTCTTTATCTGACTGAATATATGTACCACTTCTAAAGATAGGTGTATGAAATTGGGGGTCTTTTTGGGTACCATAAGGTATAACAATATGACCATCAAGCGGCCATGGAAGTTTTCCCTTGAGGCTTGAAAAACCCGTTGCGGTATATTCATCTTTTCTCTCAGATTCACGTATAATCTCTAGGAGCCTTTTAGATGCTTCTTCTAACTCCTTAAGCATTCTGTTGTAAGATGAACCTTCTCGTCTCACAGAAATTAGTAATATTTCCTTTTCTTTTTTCTTTTTTGATAGGATCGCTTCCTGTGTTTTAATCTTTTCTCTATTTTTGATGAGTTCAGTTCGTAATTCATATAATTCTTTCTCCTTATATTTCAAATCTTCCAAGCTTTTTTTGTAATCATTTAAAAGTTTATGTTCATAGGTAGTTATATATTCAAGGAATTTTGCCCTTCTTATTAACTGAGAGACATCATCGGTGTCTGCAAATAACATTAATATATCGGAGTTTTTTCTATATTTATATATGGCATTAAGTTTTCTTTTAAGCCATTCATTATATTTTTCGATGATATTATTCTTTTGGACTATTTCAGATTCGAGTTTAGTTATATTCGACTCAATAAGATTGAGTTTTTTTCTGAGTCTGCTAAGTTCATATTCTGTCTTTTTAAGTTCTTTGTTAGTTTTTTCAATTTCGTTAAGAATCGAAGACTCTCGCTTTCTAACCTCAGAAAGTTTTTTCTTGTGTGTCTTTATTTCTTTCTGAATTTTTTCGTATTCTTCCTGAGGAGTTAGTGCAATGCTCCGATCAGGAGACAGAAGAATAATAACAAAAAATAAAAGCCAAAAAATTAATAATTTGTTTCGTAGATATTTCGAGAATATATTATTTATTTTTCTCATACTTTAATATTTTATGCGACCCATTGCTATAAAAGCCCCTAAAATTCCGATACCTCCGCCAACAACAGGAAGTATGAATGATAAATTTATCGGGAAAAACAGATTTTTTAAAAGCGGTATAGTCAAGCTTAATCTTAGAATAATTGAATAATACAAAAGAAGCATTCCGAGCAGGCTTAAAATTCCACCTGTAATGCCAATGGTAGCCCCTTCAATTATGAAAGGAGCTCTTATAAACCATTTAGTGGCACCGAGTAATTTGTAAGTTTCTATTTCTTCTATTTTTCGATAAAAAAGCAATTTTATAGCACTATAGCAAACAAACAGCATCCCTGTACACATGATCGCCGCAAAGACAAATCCGATTGTTTTTACTCCCAATCTAAGTGAATAAATAGAGGATAAGAATTTTTCTCCATATTCAATTTCGTCAATGCCTTTCAGTTCCTTCAAAATTGTTGTTAACTTCATTACGATTTCGGGAGAGACAGCTTCTCCTTTCAGTTTTATTTCGATGGAGTCTGGTAGCGGGTTTTCGTTAAGCCCTTCCAGTACATATTCCGTATTTTTTAATGTTGTCTTTAATTCTTTCAAGGCAACATCTTTTGGGATAAAAATGACATTTTCAACAGATTCGTCCTTTTTTACGATATTTATTATGTCATTTACTTCCTCTTTTGTTATATTCTCTTTTAAAAAAATCATTATAGAAAATTTATCAGGTAGTCTCTTTGTTAACAGGTCAAAATTAATAATGGTAATCATAATAATACTTGTGATTAATAAACCAGCTGTTATTGTGAGGGTACACAGGATATTTATCCATTTTTCATGAAGTAAACTCGAAATCGCTACCTTGAAAGAATATGGAAAAGACATTATCCGAGCTCCTCTCCTACAAGATTCCCCATATCAAGCCTTAACACCCTTCTGCCCGTATTTTTAAATAGTTCTCGGTTATGTGTGGCTATCAATATTGTTGCCCCTCTTGCATTAATCTCTTTGAATGTTCTAAGGATTCCAGCAGCTGTGTCAGGATCGACATTCCCTGTTGGCTCATCCGCAAGGATTATTTGGGGTTCAGAAACAATAGCCCTTGCAATTGCAACCCTCTGTTGTTCACCTCCTGAAAGTGCAGGGGGATAACTATCTGCTTTGTGTCTTAAGCCTACTATTTTTAGGGAGTCAAATACTCGAGACTTGATTTCCCTTTCATCTTCTCCTCTTATTCTTAAAGCAAGCGCAACATTTTCGAAAACATTTTTATTATTCAATAACCTAAAATCCTGAAAAACAATTCCGATATTCCTTCTTAATACGGGAATTTTTGATTCATCAATATTCTGTAGCTCATGTTCTCCAACGGTTATACTTCCCTCGTCTACCTTTTCTGCCATGTAGATTAATTTTAGTAAAGTAGATTTGCCAGAACCGCTTGGTCCAGTGATAAAAATCATTTCACCTTTATTTACAGAAAAAGAGATTTTTCTTAGTGCTGTATGAGTATCGTAATGTTTTGAGACTTCCTTAAAATCTATCATTTTGATTTAATAAGGTGATTGTTATGAATGAATTGGACTTTGCATCAAGAGTTATGTTATAGATTCTCTGATTGTTTTAACGATATCATCAGTTGAAAGACCGTATAATTTTAATAGTTCATCTGGTGGCCCGGAGCATCCGAAGTCGTCTTTTATTCCAATCCTGATAATTTTAATAGGGTTTGATTCAGAAAGAAATTCACAAACTGCACTTCCAAGACCGCCTATTATTGAATGCTCTTCTGCTGTAACAACAAGCCTGCATTGTTTTGATGCCTGGAGTAATATCTCGGTATCAAGCGGTTTTATAGTAGACATATTTATGACGCCCACATCTATGCCGTAGTCTCGACAGATTTCTGCAGCTTCAAGTGATTTGGCAACCATAATACCTGTTGCTACTATATTTACATCTTTGCCAAGTTTAAAAACATAGGCTTTTCCAATTCTAAAATTTGAATCCTCAGGCATAACCACGGGAACTTTGGCTCTGCCAAGCCTTACATACACAGGGCCATAATAATCTGCTATTGCATTAATTACCTGTTTTGTTTCATAACCATCTGCTGGCACTATTACTGTCATATTCGGAAGGACCCTCATGATGGCAATATCCTCAATTGCCTGATGAGATGCACCATCTTCGCCAACAGTAATACCACTATGCGTCGCTACAAGCTTTACATTGAGATTTGAGTAACAGATTGTCTGTCTGATTTGTTCCCATCCCCTGCCAGTTTCAAAAATAGCAAAGGTTGAGGCAAATGGCAATTTGCCTGCGAGAGATAAGCCACCTGCAGTTCCAATTAAATCCTGTTCAGAGACACCTAAATTAAAAAATCTTTCAGGAAATGCCTTTGCAAATTTACCTGTTTTTGTTGATCCAGAAAGGTCTGCATCAAGAACTACTAAATCATTTCGCTTTTTCCCGAGCTCTAAAAGAGCTTCTCCATAAGCATCTCTTGTTGCAATAAAGATTTTTTTCTTTTTCCAGTCTGTAAGTTTGGAGGTGGCTTGTGCATCATCATTTATTTCAGATAAGTGTTCTTTGATACCCATTAGTCTTCAAGTTCCTTAAGAGCCATTTTAAGTTCTTCTTCCGTTGGTGCTATTCCATGATATTGTACTTTACCTTCAAAAAAGGATACCCCTTTACCTTTTATAGTTCGAGCTACTATCATTGTGGGCTTTTGTTTTATAGTTTCTGCTTCATCAAGGGCATTCGTTATTGATTTCATGTCATGCCCATCTATGTCAATCACATACCATCCGAAAGACTCCCATTTATTAACGATTGGCTCTATACACATTACGTCGCAACAATGTCCGTCTATCTGTAATCCATTATTATCAATAATAGCACATAAATTATCAAGCTTATAATGAGAAGCAGTCATTGCTGCCTCCCACACCTGTCCTTCTTGTATTTCACCATCCCCCAGAAGGCAGTACACTCTTGATTTTAAACCGTCAAGTTTAAGACCCATGGCTAAGCCATTTGCTATGGATAAACCTTGTCCTAATGAGCCGGTTGATATTTCGACGCCTGGAAGCATTTTTGAGCAAGGATGTCCCTGAAGAGGGCTTCCGAGTTTGCGCAAGCTTTTTAGCATCGAGATATCAAAATATCCTGAAAGAGCCAAAGCTGCATACAGAAGAGGAGCTGCATGTCCTTTGGAAAGGATAAATCTGTCCCTTTCCTTCCACTTTGGATCTTTAGGATTGTGTTTCATTTTATAAAAATAAAGTGCGGTTACAATATCTGCTGCTGAAAGCGATCCACCCGTATGTCCTGAGCCTGCATGAGTCAGCATCTTTAAAATTTCTATCCGCAGTGTCTTTGATTTTTTAATAAGAAAGTTTATATCAGGACCTTCGATATGTATCATTTATTGGCTCTTTTTAGTATGTAATTTAAAAGGATATCGTCAAGATTTTTAATTTCTTGTTTATTGGTTTCAACCTTTTCCTTTTCTTCGCTCTTTTCCATTAACTCCCCGTCTTTTATATTTTCTGTCAAAGGATATTCAACAGTGTATTTTCCCGAGAGTAGTTCTTTTATCATATTTTTATGTTGCTCTTTCATCATAATTTTAACCTTTTCCTTATAGTCCTGCTCATTGAGAAGATGAGCATAATTAGTTTTTTTTGATGCTATAATAGCACCCTTAAAATAGAGGAGGGTTATTATTACAGGATTATTAAGCCCACTGTCCTCTGTCTGTACATGATAGATTTTGTCTTTATATGCGATGTTAGTGTTGTAACCTACAAGCATTATTTTTAGTCAAATTTTCTTTTTTGTTTTATTATATATATCGCTTTAAAAAAAAGAAAGAGGTCGAGATTGTCAGGATTAGCAATATGGATTACCGGACTACCTGGTAGTGGCAAGAGCACTATTAGTGACAGAATTAAGAATATTTATCCTGAATTTGTAATCCTGAGAATGGATGAACTTAGGAAAATAGTTACACCCAACCCAACATATTCAGATTCTGAAAGAGAAATAGTATACAGGGCACTTGTATACATTGCCAAGATTTTGACGGAATTGGATCATGATGTGATATTGGATGCCACGGGAAATATGAGAAGATGGCGCGAACTTGCAAGGAATTTAATCCCAAGATTTATAGAGATTTATTTAAAATGCCCTCTTGATGTTTGTATTGAGCGTGAAAGACTTAGAAAAGAAACACATGAGGCACCCAGAGAGATTTATGATAAGGGTAAAAAAGGGTGGCCAGTACCTGGTGTTGTAGTTCCATATGAAGAACCGCTTAATCCTGAGATAATAATTGATACAGCAAAATATTCTTTAGAAGATACTTTAGCTATTATATTGAAGGAGATAATGAGACTTAAAACCTGATACTTTTAGTAATTCCTTTCAATTCAATCATTACACTTATATTAAAATCGTCTGGCCGTTTATTGAATTGTATATTTATACCCCAGCATTGGCTCAGATATTTCAAATTAAGTGTAAAGTCTTTTGTCTCCTTTGCTTTAGCATCGTACCAGATTCTTCCATCTAAAAAGAGAGATTTATAAGGATTTATTCCAATTCCAGCATTGTAGTAAAGTATATCTTCACTTCTATTATATCTTTGCGAGGCCGATATTAATGCACTAAAAGCATTTACCGAAAAATCAGAATTTATATTTTCGACCTTTCCGGAATGTACATTATACTCTGTTTCGAAACGCATGGATAGAGGCTTTTTTATTCCGATTTCGAACTTTAGAGGTAAAAATGCTCTATCTCCATAGTTAGATTCAAAGCCTTGTGTAGCTTTAATAACAAGAAATTCTCCGTTTTCATTTAATAACCTGTTGAGCAAAGAGAACTCTATTAGAGACGTTTTTTTAAATAGTTCTGTTGAGTCGAATAAGAAAGAGTTATCTTCTGATCGATTAATAAATGTGTACCCCACAGAAGGCTCCAATATATGGATAAAGGAGCCGTATCTCTTTTTAAGTCTTGTATTTGCCCTTATATTGTAATTGATGCTCTCTTTACTGATATAACCATCGTGTTCATAGCTTTGAAGACTATAAAGAGTTTCCCTTAAGCCAAGCATTTGAGAGATTACGATGTCTTCACCAAAAGAGTAAAAGATTTTTGGATAAATATCTAACCTTTGACCATGTATGCCTTCTTCTTTCCAGAAATTTGATAATATGGCATGGGATGAAAACATAAGATTTTTTATTTCTATCGGATTTAAAATAAATCCAATCTCTGGAAGTCTTTGGGGGACAACAGAATCTTTATCCTTAAGATCTATCCAGTATTGTGAAAGAAAGAATGCTCGCGAATTTTTGAATGTTATTGAGAATTCTCCATTTGATTCAATAAAGCGATTTGAACGACTCTCGATATTGTCTGTAAACTCTCTGTAATAGTCTTCTTCATTTATAAAATTTATGTTAAGAAAAGCGCGAACTCTATCGGTTGGATTTTGTTCATGGCGAATCCTTACTTCAAAGAAATCCTTTTTAAGTTCTTTATCTCTTAAATGGTAAAACCACCATTGACCATTCGCATTAAATGGTTCTACATACCTATATTCGAGCCCCTTGCCTATTCCTCGTTTTGTATAAAGTTCCATATCAAAGGTTAAATCACGATTTTCTGTAATAGCCCAATAGAAAGGTACTTTTAGCTGGAACCCTCTGGATTCACTTTGCCCAATAAGAGGTAAGAGAAAACCTGTTTTTCTTTCAGTAAGAATAGGAGCACGGAAATATGGTGTATAAATGATAGGTATATTTTTGATCCGAAGGGTTGTATTTTTTACTTTAATTTCTTCTCCAATCGAAGCATTTATATCTTTTCCTTTAAAACACCATGCTGGAAGAGGTGAATCGCATGTAGTAAAAGTAGCTTCAGGGCTGGAGTAGTATTTATCCCCCTTTTTTTCGATTTTTGCACCTGATATATGGTAGTTTTCTTTTTTGATTAATATTTTTGCATCATAAATTGTGCCTTTCTTTGTTTTCAGGTTCAGTTCGGCTCTACTGGCAGTGATCGAGACATCTTTGTCTATATAAATGACCGATCCAGTAGCTATTACATCAGAACTTTCTTCGTTATAGATTATTTCATCAGCTTCAATAGTTACATCCTCTTCCTGTATCTTTACATTACCCTTTGCGATATAAGTAAAGGTTTTCTGATCATATTCGAGTGTGTCAGATGTAATAATTTTTTCTGCTGAATAGCATGGAAGTATAGAAAAGGAAGAGATAATGAAAGACAAAAGAATAATAAAAAATTTTTTATCTTTTTCATATTTCACTAATATATTATTCCCTTAGAGTTGTTAGAATTCCTTTCGAAAATAGAATCTCTTTTGCTTCACCTATCGTGTAAAATGATCCTGTAATAACTATCAATGAATTGTCATCACCTGTTATAGCAAGGTTTTTTGCTTCTGCAATTGCATCTCTGACGGTCTTTGCAATCTTTACATTAAAAAAACCCATTGATTCTGCAATCTCTGCAAGTTTTTCCGGAGGAGCTGCCCTGCTGTAAGCAGGAGACGTTAATATAATTTCTGAGGCAAAAGATAAAAAAGGTTTTATTACCCCTTTAATATCCTTATCAGACATAATGCCGAGAATAATTATAAACTTTTTAACTGTGGATCCAAAAATTTGTCTTATTGTTTTCGAAATTGATTCTGCTGCGGAAGGATTGTGTGCCCCGTCAATCAAAATAGGGGGGGTAGTTTCGAGCATTTCAAGCCTTCCCGCCCATTTAACTTGTTTGAGACCTTTTCTGATAAATTCATCCCAATTATTAATAAGAATCTTACTACCAAATTTTTGTTTAGAATTTTTCTCAAGGAGTTTTACCGTTTTGATTGCAACAGAGGCATTTTGTATCTGATGCGAACCTATTAATGGCAGAAATAGATCTGTAAGTTCTGTGTCAGAATCAAAGTAGTCAAAATGTGTTCCGAAAAGATATTCGTTCTTTATTTTTGAATAAAAATCTTTACCATAAACATACAAATCAGCCTCTCTTTCTTTTGCTATACCTTTGATGATATACATTGAATCTGAGGCTTGAGAAGAACTTACAACAGGTACCCCTCTCTTTATTATGCCTGCCTTCTCGAAAGATATTTCTTTGAGAGTTTTTCCAAGGAATTCCGTATGATCATAATCTATATTTGTTATTATACTCACCTCCGGTATTACGATGTTTGTAGCATCTAACCTTCCGCCCATCCCAACCTCTATTACGGCAATATTTACATTTTTTCTTTTAAAGTAAAGCATAGCTATGGTGGTTACAACCTCAAAAAATGTAGGATAAAAATCTTCAAACCTTTCAACCATATTCCTTACTTCGTCTGCAAGATTTATAACTTCTTCTTCAGATATTTCGTCTCCGTTTATCTTAATCCTTTCCGTAAAATTGATAAGGTGCGGAGATGTAAAAAGGCCGACATCGAGTCCAGCAGCTTGCAGAATAGATGCAATTATTGCACAAGTTGATCCTTTTCCATTTGTCCCAGCCACGTGTACGGTAGGAAATGATAAATGAGGATTTTTAAAAGCAGACATTAATTTTCGGATATTTTCGAGCCCGAATTTTATCCCATATTTTTGGAGATTATAGAGGTATTCAATGGTTTCTCTATAGCTCATGTCAGGAGTTCAATAAGCTTGGCCAGTGTTTCTTTTAAGTTTTTTCTGTCGACGACCAAATCTATCATTCCATGTTGGAGAAGGAAATCAGCCCTCTGGAAGTCTTCGGGAAGAGGTTGTTTAATAGTTTGTTCTATTACCCTTGGTCCTGCAAAGCCTATTAAACTTTTTGGTTCTGCAATAATTATATCCCCTAACATTGCAAAGCTGGCGGTTACCCCCCCAAAGGTTGGATCACATAAGATTGATATATAGAGAACTCCGTTTTCCTTGAGCTTTCCGATAGATGCAGAAACTTTTGCCATTTGCATTAGAGAAAAGATGCCTTCCTGCATTCTCGCACCACCAGAAGACGAAATACTAATGAGAGGCTGTTTTTTCTCGAGAGCTCTTTCTGCTGCCCTTGAAACCTTCTCACCGACAACCGAGCCCATACTGCCTCCCATAAAGGAGAAATCCATTACGATGAGACTTACTGGACGACCTTTAATCAGCGCATCTCCAGAAATTATCGCCTCCTTTAGTCCACTTTTGTTTTGATTTTCCTTTAATCTGTCTAAATAGGATTTTTTGTCTTGAAATTTTAAAGGATCAACTGATACAAGATTTTCGTCGAATTCTACGAAACTTCCTTCGTCAATGAGCAACTTTATTCGCTCGCGAGCACTTATTCTAAAATGATAATTGCATTTAGGACATACACTCAAGTTTTTGTCTATCTCTTTTTTATAGATAATTTCTTTACAATTATCACATTTGACCCACAGACCCTCTGGGATTTTGCCTTTCTTATCGCTCCTAAGTTCTTTTGTTTTTTTAAACCATGCCATACTTAGACCTATCCCTCATTTAATCGCTGCTCTAAGTTCAATAAGATAATTTTTAAAATCTTCAGGACTTTCATAAAGTTTTTTAATTATTGCACTGCCCACTATGACGCCATCTGCTATTGTAGCTACCGCTGATGCTTCTTCAGGTGTAGATACACCAAAACCTACCGCTATAGGTTTATTCGTACATTTCCGTATCTGAGAAATTAGCGATTGCATCGATCCATCAAAAAAAAGGGAAGAACCTGTTATACCTGTGATTGAGACGTAATAAATAAAACCGGTTGACACCCTCGATATTTTCTTTATTCTATCCTCTGTTGAAGTAGGTGCAAGCAAGAATATTGTATCTAGTAAAGCCTTTCTCGCATGTTTTATAAAATCGTCTGCCTCATCGGGTGGCAGATCTGGAATTATTACACCGTCAACTCCTTTATCTTTTGCCTCCGATATAAAACTATCAATACCATATCTAAAAACAGGATTAAAATAGGTCATAAGAACGATAGGGATTTTTATATTTTCCCTTATATCCCTCACAAAATTAAGGACCTTTCTTAGATTTATACCATTACTTAATGCCCTTTCTGATGCTCGCTGAATTGTGGGACCATCTGCAAGCGGATCTGAAAAAGGTACGCCGAGTTCTACTATATCTGCTCCAATTTCTTCGAACAAATAGACGAGGTCTTTAGTCTTTTCAAGGGAAGGATCACCTGTCATGATATAAGGAATAAATGCCTTTCTACCGTCTTTTTTTATTTTTTTGAAAGTAGTTTCGATTCTTGATCTCATTTTATTATGCCTTTTATATTTGCAACATGTTGGACATCCTTATCCCCTCTACCGGATAGATTTACAATGATGATATTATTTTTTGGCAGCGAGGGGGCTATCTTCATAGCTTCTACAAGTGCATGTGCAGATTCAAGGGCAGGAATGATGCCTTCTTTTTTTGACAGGAGTTCAAAGGCACTCAGAACCTCATCATCCTTTGCAAAAGTATATTTAACCCGGCCTTTGTCTTTTAAAAAAGAATGCTCAGGTCCGACCGACGCATAATCGAGACCTGCTGAGATAGAATGTGTTTCCAAGACATTTCCGTCTTCATTCTGCAATAGGTAACTTTTGCAACCTTGAAAAACTCCTATCGATCCACCTGCAAACCTTGCTGCATGTTCTCCTGTTTCTATACCTTTTCCTCCCGCTTCTACACCGACCATCTTTATATCCTCATTCAAAAATTCATAAAAAAGGCCTAAAGCATTACTTCCACCACCTACACAGGCTATTAAATAATCTGGCAGCCTGCCTTCTGCTTCGATGATTTGTTTTCTTGTCTCTTTGCCGATCACAGACTGAAATTCTCTTACTAAAAGAGGGTAAGGATGTGGTCCAAATACGGTGCCCAGAACATAGTGAGTTGTTTTGACATTGGTAGTCCAGTCACGTAAAGCCTCATTAATTGCGTCCTTTAATGTCTTTGAACCAGTGGATACCTCGGTAACTTTTGCGCCGAGAAGTCTCATCCTGAATACATTTAGAGCCTGTCTTTTCATATCCTCTGTTCCCATATAAATCTCGCATTCTAAACCTAAAAGTGCTGCACCAGTAGCTGTAGCTACACCGTGTTGGCCTGCACCTGTTTCCGCAATAATCCTTTTTTTGCCCATTTTTTTGGCAAGTAACGTTTGTCCAACTGCATTGTTTATTTTATGTGCACCTGTATGTGCAAGGTCTTCGCGTTTGAGGTATATTTTTGCTCCTCCAAGATATTCTGTTAAGCGTTTTGCAAAATAAAGAGGTGTTGGTCTACCGATATATGTCTTTTGAAGATATTTCAATTGAGCAATAAAATTTTTATCTTTCTTATAAGAATTGAAAGCAGATTCAAGTTCTTTTAGTGCTGGTATGAGAGTTTCAGGAACAAAACGCCCCCCATACATTCCGAAATAGCCTTTTTTATCAGGTAATTTTTTTATCTTATCCTCCAAATTTTTAGATAACTATTATATCCAATCTGTTTCTAAATATTATACAAGATACGCCCTATAGAAAGTTTGACAGAAGAGATAAGATATTTTTATACTTATCTTGTGTTCACAATAGCTGTTGTCGATGGACAGGGTGGAGGAATAGGAAGCCTTATAGTGAAAAGGCTTAGAGATGAATTTGGAGACGAAATAGAAATTTTGGCACTGGGAACAAACGCTGCGGCGACATCCGCTATGATGAAGGCAAGGGCGAATAAAGGTGCAACAGGAGAGAATTCTGTAATATGGAATGCAAAAAAGGTAAATATGATTATAGGTCCACTAAGCATAGTTCTTTCTAATGCTATGCTTGGAGAAATGACACCACGGATGGCAGAGGCAATCGCATCATCAAACGCAAAAAAGGTTCTTTTGCCTTTAAATCAGGAGGGGATAGAAATAATAGGTGTTGAAAAAGAGCCCCTTCCCCATATGATAGAGAAGATTGTCGAAATTGTTAGATATGAAGTAGGAAAGGAGAAGCAACATGTGTGAAGCAAATGCATATATATATGAAAATGGTAAGGAAGAACTTTATCTCGAAAATGTTGATATTATGAGACCAGAAGAAGGGAAGATTTATTTAAGGAATTTTTTTGGAGAACAGAAGGTTTTTGAAGGTAAAATTAAAGAAATCTCCCTTCTAAAACATAAGATAGTTCTTGAAAAAAAGTGAAGCTTACCGACTAAAGTCGGGGCTTCACTTTAATCCCAAAACATCCTGCATGTCATATAATCCTGATGGTTTTCCATAAACCCATATAGCTGCTCTAAGAGCCCCTCTTGCAAATGTATCTCTGCTGGAGACTTTATGTGTAACCTCTATCCGCTCACCGAGTCCCCCAAAGATTACTGTATGTTCTCCTACTATATCACCAGCCCTTATGGTCTGTATGCCTATTTCTTTAGAAGTTCTTTCGCCGATTATTCCTTTTCTTGAGTAAACAGCAACTTCGTCAAAATTTCTATTTAACGCATCGGCGATTACCTGCGCCATTTTCAGTGCGGTGCCGCTTGGTGCATCCTTTTTCATCCTGTGATGTGCTTCAATAATCTCTACGTCATATGCATCACCAAGTACCTTAGCAATGTCATGTAATACCTTGAGAAGCAAATTTACCCCCATGCTCATATTGGAAGCCATTACGCATGGAATAGTTCTTGTGAGTTCGGTGACTTCTTTTAAATCATCTTTTGTAAAACCAGTCGTCCCAATGACCATCGCCTTGCCTTTAGAGGCTGCTATTCTGAGATGTTCCAGACTTGCTTCCACGGTTGTGAAAGATATTACAAGGTCGACATTATCTATTATCGATTCAAGACTGTCAGACAGCTTAATTCCTGTTTCTCCTATGCCAACTATTAGTCCTACATCTTTACCAATATCCTTATGTCCCTTTTTTTCAAAAGCTCCTACAAGTTGTAATTCTTTGTATTCTCTTGAAAGGGCAGTTATTCTGCTACCCATTCTACCGGCTGCACCTGCAACTGCTATTTTAATCATACTGTCCTCCTTTTTAGCGGCGAGCTAAGAGCGTCGAGCTCAGAGCGTAGAACAAAAATTATATTAGTTATTTGTAGATTGCTCCTTGCTGTCAGCCATCGGTTCCCCGCCATTAGTGATTTGCTCTTTGCCTTCTATTCTATATTCTTCTAATATCCATTTGCCCAAATCGATAAGTTTACATTTTTCAGAACAAAACGGTCTATAGGGATTTTCCTCCCACGTAGTTATGGCCTTACAAATAGGACAATTAATCTTCATTTTACAAAATAAGCAATTTTTGTAAATCCAGATAATGCAGATTATTATCATTTTGAAATTTTATATAAGATTTTTCAAGTCTTAAATCATAAACAGTCATATTTTTAATTTCTTACTTGATTTTTGTTTATCTCGCAAAAAGTTTTTATATTTTTTAGTTATTTTTATGTTATTATAATCGTAAATTATTCGAAAGGAGAACATATGAAACATCAATTTTTTACAATTTTTTTACTTTTGGTTTTAGTTGTTCCAGTATTTGGACAAGATAAACTTGAATTGAAAGATAATAAGGATAAGGTAAGTTATAGTATAGGTGTGAATATCGGGACAAACATAAAAAGTCAGTCAATAGACGTAAATATAGATGCACTTTTACAGGGAATGAAAGATGCCTTATCAGGAAACGAGACATTAATGAGTGCTGACGAAATAAATGAGACATTGTCCGATTTTCAGAAAGAGATGATGGTAAAACAGGCAGAGCGAATGAGGGATCTTGCTGAAAAGAACAAAAAAGAAAGCGATACCTTTCTTGAAGAAAATAAGAAAAAAGATGGGGTAATAACGCTTCCGAGTGGTTTACAATATAAAGTTTTAAAGCAGGGCGAGGGGGTTACACCACAGTTAACGGATACAGTCACAGTGCATTATCGTGGCACATTTATTGATGGAACTGAATTCGACAGTTCTTATAAGCGTGGCGAGCCTGCCGTCTTTAGAGTTAATGGAGTAATACCGGGTCTGTCCGAAGCCTTACAATTAATGAATAAAGGTTCGAAATGGCAGATTTTTATACCGCCTGATCTTGCATATGGTGAACGAGGAGCGGGTCGTAGTATAGAACCAAATAAAACCTTGATTTTTGAAATAGAACTCTTATCTTTTGAAAAAGTGATGAAATTTCATACAGACCCCATGCCCATGCACCCATAACAAGGATGATTTTTTATGAAAGATTGGCTTATTATTTTGGCTTTTTTTGTAATATGGATAGTTTTACAGTTTCTTATATTTCCAAAAATGGGTGTTAATATTTGAAGCGTAAGAAAAAAGGAATCGGGTAATTCCAAAAGGAAGTGCTAAGAGACTTAAGACTATCTGTATCTTTTTTTTTAGTTGCGTTTCTTTTACTATATTCTTGCAAACGTGAACCTGAAATAAAGAACCCTAACACTATTACTGTCGGTTCACTTGCAGATGCAAAGAGATTGATTCCCCTTCTTGCCTCCGATAGTGCTTCAGGAGAAATAAGTAGCTGGATTTATAATGGTCTCACAAAGTACGATAAAAATATAAAGGTTATTGGAGATCTTGCAGAATCTTGGGAAATCTCTCCAGATGGACTTACTATAATTTTTCATTTAAGAAAAAATGTTTATTGGCATGATGGGAAAGAATTTACATCCAACGATGTCGTTTTTACTTATGAAACCATAATTGATCCCAAGATCCCTACACCTTATAGCAGTATTTATGGGCCAGTCGAGAAGGTTGAAGCATTAGACAAATATACTGTCAAGGTAATTTATAAAGAGCCATATGCGCCTGCACTTGAGTCTTGGGGAATGGGGATCATACCTAAACACGTACTCGATGGAAAAGATATAACGGATGAATTTTATAATAGACATCCAATAGGGACTGGTCCTTATAAATTAAAAGAATGGATTACAGGTCAAAAGATTGTTCTCGAGGCTTTTGATAAATATTTTGAGGGAAGACCGAATATAGATAGATATATATCGAGGGTCATACCTGATCCCGCAACAATGTTTTTAGAATTGAAATTTGGTGGTATAGATTTTATGGGTCTTACCCCTCCTCAATATAAACTCCAGGCAAACAGCGATTTATTTAAAAAGTATTTTCAAAAATTTAGGTATCCCTCTTTTGGTTATACATATTTAGGCTATAATCTTCTGGATAACAGGTTTTCAGACAAAAGGGTAAGACAGGCTATAACATATGCAATTGACAAAAAGGCTATCATAGCAGGTGTGTTATTGGGCTTTGGAAATCCTTGTACAGGTCCTTTTCCACCTGAATCGTGGGCTTACAATCCAAATGTAAAAGACTTCGAATATAATCCTAAAAAGGCCCTTCAACTTTTAAAAGAAGCTGGTTGGACATTGGGTAAGGATGGTTTACTAACAAAAAATGGAGAACCATTTAAATTTACGGTTCTTATTAATCAGGGCAATGAAGCCAGGCTGAAGACAGCACAGATAATAAAAGAAAATCTTAAAAAAATCGGTATAGATATGAATATAAAGGTACTCGAATGGCAAACCTTGTTACATGAGTTTATTGACAAAAAACGGTTTGAAGCGGTCATCATGGGATGGGCTCTTTCGAGAGACCCTGACATTTACGATATATGGCATTCTTCTAAGACCAGAGAAGGAGAGTTTAATTTCATCTCCTATAAAAATGAAGAGGTTGACCAGCTTCTTCTTGAAGGAAGAAGAACTTTTGATTTTAAAAAAAGAAAGAAAATATACCACAGGATTCATGAAATTCTTGCAGAAGAGCAGCCATGCACTTTTCTTTATGTACCTGATGCCCTGCCTGTCCTTCATAAGAGATTCAAAGGAGTCGAAAAAGCTCCAATCGGAATATGGTATAACTTTATTCACTGGTATGTTCCCAAAAATAAAATAGAGTGGTACCAATAGTTGCCGATAATTGAAGTAGAAAGATTAGTTAAAAAGTTCGGTCACATAATCGCTGTTGATGATATTTCATTCAAGGTAGAAGAAGGCACAATATTTGGCTTTCTTGGGCCAAATGGTGCAGGAAAGACCACTACCATAAATATATTGTGTACCCTTCTTTCACCAACCTCTGGAAGGGCTTTCATAGCAGGGCATGATTGCGTGAAAGAGCCTGAAAAAGTAAGAAAATCTATAGGTATAGTTTTTCAGGACACAACCCTTGATAAGGATCTTACAGCCTTTGAAAATCTTATATTTCATGCCTATCTCTATGGAGTTCCCAAGAATGAAAGAAAAAAACGTGTGATAGATGTTTTAAAGTTCGTTGGTCTATATTCGAGAAAAGATGACCTTGTTAAAAAATTTTCAGGTGGTATGAAACGCAGGCTTGAAGTTGCGAGAGGATTAGTCCATAATCCAAGAGTATTATTTCTTGACGAACCTACACTTGGATTAGATCCGCAGAGCAGGACAAATCTATGGGAATTTATTGTAGAGCTACCAAAGAACAATGGAGTTACGATATTTATGACCACCCATTATATGGAGGAGGCAGAGGTTTGCAATCAGATTTCGATAATCGACCATGGAAAGATAATCGCCAGTGGTAGCCCAGATGAATTAAAGATGATGATCGGTGGCGAGATAGTGTATATAAAAACTACTGACAACAAAAATTTAAAACACCAAATAGAATCTTTTTTGGGATTTAATGTTTCAGAGAAGAAAGACGAACTTTTTTTGACTTGTCCAGTAGGTTCTGCTTGCATACCTGAAATGATTAGAAAACTCGGAGATAAAGTTATCTCTATTAGAATACAAAGACCAACACTCAATGACGTTTTTCTCAAACTTACAGGCAAGACAATAAGGGAGGAGGATATATCAGATGAAGATACAATCAAGGAATCTATTCGTGCATATAGGCGGAGATCGTGAACCCAGAGGCTTAAATAATTCTATTATGAAGGTAGTCAATCCCCTAATGCAAATCTTTAGTTGGTGAAATATGGAGTTAAATGTAATCTATGTTATAGTCGCAAGAGAACTTAAAAAATTTTTCAGAGAAAAAAGTCGTCTTTTCTCTGCCCTTGCACGACCTTTATTATGGCTTTTTATAGTAGGCGCGGGCATGTCAAGATTAGTCCCGCGTGACAGTGGTATGCCATACACTCAATTTATCTTTCCAGGAATAATAGGAATGACCATACTTTTTAGTTCCATGTTGTCGTCTATATCGATTATATGGGACAAAGAATTTGGATTTATGAAAGAAATTCTCGTAGCTCCTGTATCCAGAATTTCAATAGTTATCGGAAAGGCTTTGAGCGGTACACTCGTTTCTACAATGCAGGCCGCAATTATCTTAGCACTTTTTCCATTTTTAGGCTTTAAATTAAACATGCTTCAAATAATGACGGTACTCCTAGTATGTTTTGTTGTTTCTTTTTGTATTTCATCTTTCGGGATAGTCCTTGCTACATTTTATGATAGTTACGAAAGTTTTAGTGTTATTATGAATTTTATTATAATGCCAATGTTTTTTCTTTCGGGTGCAATGTATCCTGTGAAACTCCTTCCCGAGATTCTAAAATTAATAGCACAGATAAACCCTTTAACATATGGTATCGATATCCTTAAATATGTAATTTTTCCTGCCCAAAGTGGTTACATGAGTCCAGATTTTTCTGTCTTGAATAGTTTGACTGTAATTATTTTTACATCTGTGGTATTTGTTGCCATAGCGGGTAGGGCATTTGAAAGGAAAGGATAGAAAATGTTAATTAGGTGAAGACGAGCAGACATTAGAATTTCCTCTCTTCAGGTCTACCCGCCTTCATGGTAGTTATCACATTTAAGAATTTCTATTTTATCTTTTTGAGAAGATGGTTAATAATATCAGTAAGGGTAATGATACCTACAAGTTTGCCGTTATCAACGACAGGTACTTGTTTCACCCTTCTAAGAATCATCGTTGAGCCGGCTTTAACTATTGGTGTATCACTACTTATAGTAATAGGAGGTGCTCCCATTATCTCACTTACTTGCATTTCATAAAGCTTGTGGGCACGCTCCTCGATGTATTCAAGATCTGTCATATGCCTTTCATCTTCGATGATATCTGGATAACGGGGTAAGATAGCCTTAAAAATATCTGCTTTCGTGATTACGCCTATAACTTTGCCGTCTTCAATTACCACAAGACCATTTGTTTTATGTTTATTCATCTCCTCTGCTGCTTCTCTCAATTTTTTATTAG
>FWWM01003501.1_pt1 | contig 38715 bp, 30 predicted proteins | sample 2228351 | NCBI WGS metagenome assembly FWWM01 (sample SAMEA103939774, study PRJEB20133) | metagenome
GGTGGCCATCAGCAGCGTCTTGCCGACCTCTCGCGTCAATTCCAGCAGCAAGGCCAGCACGGCCTCGCCGGTCTCCTCATCCAGGTTGCCCGTCGGCTCGTCTGCCAGCAGCAGCAGCGGCCCGTGAATCAGGGCGCGGGCGATGGCCACGCGCTGCTGCTCGCCGCCGCTGAGCTTGTCCGGGAAGTCTGCGGCGCGGTCGGCCAGCCCCACCCGTTCCAGCAGCGCGCGCGCCTTTGCCTCGCTCTCCCGCCGGCGGACGCCTTGCAGCTCCTGGGGCAGGGTGATGTTTTCCAGCACGGTCAGGGTGGGCAGCAGGTTGAAGAATTGGAAGACGATGCCAATGTGATCGCGCCGGAACAGCGTGCGCTGGTGTTCGCTGAGGTTGGTGATATCCACGCCGTTGATGATCACCGCACCGCTGCTGGGCTGGTCGATCCCGCTGATCAGGTTGAGGAGCGTGCTTTTGCCGCTGCCGCTGCTGCCCAGCAGCAGGAAAAACTCCCCGGCCTGGATGTCGAGATCGACGTTGTTCAGCACGGTGAGGGTGCTGTCTGCCTCGCTGTAGCGTTTGCTCAGGCCGCGAAGCCTGACGAGCGTGTTTCCGTTACGGCTGTGATCGAGCATGGCGTCCTTGTGAAAAAATGCGCGTTCATATGGGCGTATCATAGCGTAGAACCAGGACAAATGCTATCTGTTTTGGGGGTTTGGCCGTGGGGCAAAAGCAATGCGCTGGCTCCTCTTGAGATTGGAGCCAGCGCGCCAGATTCACAGCCGGGGTTGGCCGGCATGCCGCGTGCCCTTACTGGTTCTCCCCCACGTTGAGCAGGCCTGTTAGCAGGCGGGGCGTGCGTGTCTTTTCCTCGTCCTTGCCAAAGGTAATGACCTCGCCGGTTTCGGTGATCGCTTCCACGGCCAGGCCCAGGCTCTGCAACTCCTTGACCAGGACCCGGAAGCTGGCCGGGATGCCCGGCTCCTCGATTGGCTCGCCCTTGACGATGGCCTCGTAGGTCTTGACGCGGCCCTGTACATCGTCGCTTTTGACGGTGAGCATCTCCTGCAGGGTATGTGCCGCGCCGTAGGCCTCCAAAGCCCAGACTTCCATCTCGCCAAAGCGCTGCCCGCCGAACTGGGCCTTGCCGCCGAGGGGCTGCTGCGTGACCAGGCTGTAGGGGCCGGTGGAGCGGGCGTGCACTTTGTCTTCCACCAGGTGGGCCAGCTTGAGCATGTGAATGTATCCCACTGTGACCGGGCGGTCGAACCGCTCGCCTGTCTTGCCGTCGTACAGCCACATCTTGCCGTAGATGGGCACCGGCGAGCCGGTGCGGAACATCACTTTGTCAGCGTACTGCTTAAGCTCAGCGCCTGTGACCCCTTCCGGCGGTAGCGGCTCGCCCAGCGACTCGATCCACAGGCGCAGCGCGGCGTCGTGTGCTGCCAGGTCGCGGCGCAGGCGCTCCTCCAGGGAGACATGCTCCGTGGAGAAGAGCAGGACATCGTCCGGGTTGTAGCCCTTTTCCTTGAGCCACTCGCGCAGCACGGCCCGCCGCGCGTAGACCTCATCCAGCGCCAGTTGTTCGGGGTCGTATTCCGGATTGTCACCCAGCCAGTGGTCGATGTAGAGCAGCCGCGCCTCGTCGTCATCCTCCAGGCTCTCCGTGTCGTACTCGATTTCGCGTAGCCAGTTCCAGGCGCGCTCGGTGATCTCCTTCCAGGCCTGGTCGATCATCCAGGCCCGGCCCAGCTCCGCCTCGATCTCCTCTTCGGTGGCTCCGTCGAAGACGGGCGTGATGGCCCGGAAGCCGAGGCGGTCGGCGGCCCAGCCCAGGTGCGTTTCCAGCACCTGGCCGATGTTCATGCGGCCCGGCACGCCCAGCGGGTTGAGGATGATCTCAATTGGCTGGCCGTTCTCCAGGAAGGGCATGTCCTCGATGGAGACGACCTTGGAGATGACTCCCTTGTTCCCGTGCCGCCCGGCCATCTTGTCTCCCTGGGTGAGCTTGCGCTTTTGCGCAACGCTGACGCGCACCATCTGCTCGACCCCGGCGGGCAGGTCCCGGTGTTCTTCGCGGGTGAAGATCTTGACATCCACCACCTTGCCTTTTTCGCCGTGCGGCAGGCGCAGCGACGAATCCTTCACCTCGCGGGCTTTCTCGCCAAAGATGGCGCGCAGCAGCTTTTCCTCCGGGCTGAGTTCTTTCTCGCCCTTCGGGGTGATCTTGCCGACGAGGATGTCGTTGGGGCCGACCTCCGCGCCGATGCGCACGATCCCGCTCTCGTCCAGGTTCTTGAGCGCGTCCTCGCCGACGTTGGGGATGTCGTGCGTGATTTCTTCCGGGCCAAGCTTGGTATCGCGGGCCTCGATTTCGTGCTTCTCAATGTGGATGCTGGTGAACTTGTCCTCGCGGATCAGTTGCTCGCTGACCAGCAAGGCGTCCTCGTAGTTGCCGCCCTCCCAGCTCAGGAAGGCACACAACACATCGTGGCCCAAAGCCAGGTTGCCATCGACGGTGGAGGAGCTGTCCGCGATCACATCGCCTGCCCGCACGATCTGCCCCTTGCGCACGATCGGATGCTGATCGATGCAGGTCGATTGGTTGGAGCGGTTGTACTTGCGCAGGCGGTAGACGCGCTCGCCGTCCTTGGTGCGCAGCACAATGTGATCGCCCTGCGCCGAGATGACCTCGCCGTCCTGGTCTGCCACCAGCACCTGGCCGCTGTCATAGGCGGCCTGCTGCTCCATGCCCGTGCCGACTATGGGCACGTCGGGCTTGAGCAGCGGAACGGCCTGGCGCTGCATGTTGGAACCCATCAGGGCGCGGTTGGCGTCGTCATGCTCCAGGAAGGGGATGAGCGAGGCGCTGATGCCGACGATCTGGCGCGGCGCCACGTCCATGTAGTCGACACGGTCGGCGGAAGCCAGCAGGAACTTCTGGTTATGCCGCGCCGAAACGCGGGGGTTGACGAACTGCCACTGTTCATCGAGCGGCGCGTTGGCCTGGGCGATGAAGTAACGGTCTTCCTCGTCTGCGGACAGGTAGTGCACCTCATCGCTGACAAAGGGGCGGATGGGCACGTCCGTGATCCCGGCTTTGGCCAGCTTCTTGGCCAGGGCTTCATCAACGACGGTGCCCTCAGCGGCCAGCAGGTCCCCCGACTTGGGGGACAGCACATCCTCGCTGACGGCGCGCCCGACCAGACGCGGGTCGGTGGGGGCCAGGGCATGCAGCACCTTGCGGTACGGCGTCTCGATGAAGCCATACTGGTTGACCAGCGCATAGCTGGCCAGGCGCCCGATCAGGCCGATGTTGGGGCCTTCCGGCGTCTCGATGGGGCAGATGCGCCCGTAGTGGCTGTGGTGCACATCCCGCACGTCAAAGCCGGCCCGCTCACGGCGCAGGCCGCCCGGCCCCAGCGCGGATAGCGTGCGCTTATGGGTCAGCTCCGCCAGCGGATTGGTCTGGTCCATGAACTGGCTGAGCTGGCTGGAGCCGAAGAACTCGCGGATGGCCGCCACGATGGGCCGGATGTTGATCAGGGTAACCGGCGTCAGGCTCTCGCTCTCGCGAATCGACATGCGCTCGCGGACGACTCGCTCGGTCCGGCGCAGCCCTACACGCAGCTTGTTCTGGATCAGCTCGCCCACCGTCTTGACACGCCGGTTGCCCAGGTGGTCGATGTCGTCGGGGTCTGCCGTGCCGTTGTTGATCTCGATCATGCGCCGCACCAGCTCCACCAGGTCAACTTTGGTGACTGTGCGGGTCGACCGGTCGATGATCGCGTCCAGGCGCAGGCGCTGGTTAAGCTTGTAACGCCCGACGCGCTCCAGATCGTAGCGGCGCACATCAAAGAGCTGGCTTTCCAGGTACTCGCGGGCGTTGTCCAGGGTGGGCGGGTCGCCGGGGCGCATGCGCTTATAAAACTCCAGCAGCGCTGCCTCGCCAATGGTCTGGTTCTCCTTGAGTTCCCAGCCTGGCTCCATCTTCATGGTCCCGATGATGTACTGGTGATCGGGATCGGAGTCGGTCTCGGCATAAATGGAAAGCAGCTCTTCGTCGGTGCCTTCTTTGATCGGCGACACCTCGTCATAGCCGTCGCTGACGGCGGCCAGCGCGCGCAGCAGGATGGTGACGGGCACTGTCCGCTTGCGGTTGAACTTGATGGTCAGGTAGTCGCTTTTGCGCGTCTCGAATTCCATCCACGCGCCACGATCCGGGATCAACTTGGCGGTGGAAAGGAAGCGCCCCGTTGTGCGGTCTTCCTCGGCGTCGAAGTAGACGCCAGGGCTGCGGATCAACTGGCTGACAACCACGCGCTCCGTCCCGTTGACGATGAAGGTGCCTTTTTCGTCAACCAACGGGAAGTCGCCCAGGAAGATATCGGAGACCGTCACCTCGTCCCCGGCCTCGCGATTGATGAGGGCCACCCGCACGTAGAGCGGGGCGGCATAGGTCATGTCGCGCTCCAGGCAGGTTTCCTCGTCGTATTTGGGTTCTTCGAACCAGTAGCGCAGCCCGAACTGCTCCGCCTCCGGGCTTTTGCCGGGCAGGAACAGTTGAAGGTTGCCGTTAAAGCTTTCAATCGGGCTGATCTCGTCGAACAACTCGCCCAGCCCCTCTTGCAGGAACCAGTTGAACGAGTTCAACTGAACCTCGATGAGGGAGGGCAATTTGTGAACGTCGTGAGTACGTGCGTAAGTCTTGGTATCCAGCCGCCGCCTCATGGGTGCTCCTCAGTATACAGTTTACGCCCCCAAGGAAAACGTGAGCGTGATCCGTTGCCGTTGGTAGGACACAGGGCCGGTGTGGCGAGTTGACAGAGTCAAGAGCGAGCCAGCAACTTCAAGAGGTTAGGAAGGATTGCAAATTTGCATTTTAAGGGATATTCGGGAAGATGTCAAGAATTTGGGGCCTAGAAATTTTGGCATTTTGGGTTTGGCCTGGGCTTTGCTTTGCGGCCTTTGGTCACTGTGGCGCTGTTCGGATGCGGAGGGCGTCGGCAGGGCCACTTGTCTGAAGACTGGGTTGTGCTACACTGAACCACCGGGTGCCCTGGAGGGACGAGTCCATGTGGCGTCAACTGACGACTCAGCGGCTGACTGTCGTCGTGCTCTTTGTCTTGCTCTTTGCTATGGCCGTCCGCACGCCGGTGGATACAGATACCTGGTGGCATCTGCGCAGCGGCGCGTACCAGCTTGAGCAGCGTACCATCATCGAGACGGGCCTCTTTTCGCATACCAGAACGGATGCCCCCTGGACCAACCATAGCTGGCTGTCGCAGGTCGTGCTGTATCTGGTGTATGCGGCCTTCGGCGGGCATGGCGAGCCGGGCGATGGCGGCAATGTCGGGCTGGCGCTCCTGACGGCGCTGCTGGCCACCGGCGGCATGGCGCTGGTTTACCTGGCCAGTCCCGGCAATCCCTATGTGCGGGCCTTTGCCCTGGTGTTGGGCGCGGCCACGGCGGCGGTCTTCTGGTCATCCCGCCCGCAGATGTTCACGTTTTTCTTCAGCGCGCTGGTTTACTACCTGTTGCAGCGCTACAAGTACCGGGGCGATGATCGTCTGTGGTGGATACCGCTGATAGTGGCGGTGTGGGGCAACATGCACGCCGGGTTTGCCACGGCCTTCATCCTGATGCTCGGCGTGATCGCCGGGGAGGTGGCCGGGAACCTCTTTGACCGGGGAGCCGAGCATGTGCTGCCCTGGCGCGGCATCGGCAGGATCGGGCTGGTCATGCTGGTCTCGGCGGCGGCGCTGCTGGTCAACCCCTTTGGCCTGGCTATATTGCGCGTGCCCTTCGAGACGGTCAACATCGGCGTGTTGCAGAGCTTTATCCAGGAGTGGGCCTCCCCCAACTTTCACGAGCGCCAGACCTGGCCCTTCATCTTCTTGCTGCTGGGCGTGCTGGGCTTTGCCGGGGTGAGCAATAAGCGGCTGGACTGGACCGATCTCTCCCTGGTGGCCGGGACGACCTTCCTGGCGCTGACAGCGGGGCGCAACATTGCGCTGTTTGCCGTAGTGGCCACGCCGGTGCTGGCCCGTCATGCAGAGGCCTTTCTGGAGGATCGCGGCTGGCTGCTGCGCCCGGCCAGCCGGGTGCGCCCAAGCATGGCTGCGCTCAACTGGGCGCTGCTGGCCCTGGTGATCGTCGGGGCGGTGGGCAAGGTCGCTTATGCCGTCAATCCCGCGCAGGTCGCCAGCGCGCAGGAGGAGTACCTGCCCGTCCGCGTGACCCGTTACATCAACACGGCCCGGCCCGCAGGCCTGATGTTCAACAGCTACAACTGGGGCGGCTACCTGATGTTTGCCGCCCCTGACTTCCCGGTTTACGTGGACGGGCGCACCGATCTCTACGGCGATGCCTTTTTACGGGAGTATTTGAGCGTGGTGTTCATCCGCGAGGGTTGGCGGGAGGTGCTGGACGCCCAGGGCATCTCCTGGGTGGTGATCGAGGCCCAGAGCAGCCTGGCCAGCGTGCTGCGCGACGAGCCGGGCTGGCGCGTGGCTTACGAGGACGAGCAGGCGATCCTGTTTGAGCGGGAGGGAGAGGGGAGCGGCGCATGACCGGATCGGCGGGCAAAGGCGGCCTGGCGCTCTTCCGCGATTTCCGTCTGCTGCTGTACCTCTTCGTCGGCTTCCGGCTGATGATGTTGATCGTCTACCAGCCGATCCTGGTGGAGGGGATCGAGCGGGGGGTCACCGCTGGTGGCGACTTCAGCTATTTCTACGCCCTGGGCCGGCTGAGCGACGCGGGCCACCTGCCGTTCCGCGATTACTGGTACGAGTTCCCGCCACTGTGGGCGGCTTCCTATGTGGCCGTGTATCAGCTCACTGCCTCCGGGGCGGGGCCATCCTACACCACGTTTGCCAGCATGATGGGCCTGGTGATGCTGGCCTTCGACACGGGCAGCCTGGTTCTGCTCCGGCGCATCGCGGGACGCCTGCACGGATCGGATGTCGGGTTGTCCCTGGCCTGGGTTTACGCCGCCCTGATGGCCCCGGCGGTGTTCATCTGGTGGAATTTCGAGTCCATTGTGGCTTTCTGGTTCCTGCTGGGGCTTTGGGAGCTGGTGCAGGGCAGGGACCTGCGCGGGGGGGTGGCCACGTTAGCGGGCAGCCTCTTCAAGTTTGTGCCGCTGGTGTTGCTGGGGCCGGTGTGGCGCTTTTGGGGATGGCGGGCGGCGCTCCGCTACACGCTGGTCGCCCTGGGCGGCTTCGCCCTGGTTTACGGGCTGCTGATCGCGGCGACAGGGGAGATGGGGAAGGCGTCGCTGCTGGCCCAATTCAGCAAGGCCTCTTATGGCACGGTCTGGGCGCTGCTCGACGGCAACTATACCACAGGCATCTTCGGCTCGATTGAATCGCACTTTGACCCGGCCAGCGCGACGGAGCCGCAGGGCAACCCGGCGGTGATTCCCTGGTGGCTGCGCCTGATCGCTTTTGGCGGGGCTGGCCTCTACGCCTTCACCCAGGTGCGGCGGTTTGACGCGCGCGGCGTGGTGGCCTTTGCCGGGCTGACGCTGCTGCTCTTCTTTTTGTGGGCGCAGGGCTGGAGTCCGCAGTGGCTGCTGCTGATCATCCCGCTGGTGCTGCTGAATTTCCCGGACCGCAACGGCGTGCTGCTGGTGCTGCTGCTCAGCCTGATGGCTTTCACCGAGTATCCGCTGCTCTTCATCCGCACCGGCGACACGGGCGGCGTGCTCAGCGGGGGACTGGTGCCGCCCTTCGTTGCGTTGGTGCTGGCGCGGACGGCGATCCTGGCCGGGCTGGCGCTGGCCCTGTTCCTGCGCCTGCGCAGGCCGGTGAGCGAGGTGGAGTAGGGCTATGCAGAGGACGGGGACGCGCTGGCTGGCTGTAGCCCTGATCCTGCTGGTCCTGGCAGGGGATGTGGGGGCAACGTATGCCTTGAAGAGCCGCCCCTATCCCGGCGCGAACGACTTCTATTCGCGCTGGGCGGGCGTGCGGGCCTTCTGGATGGAGGGCCTCAACCCCTACGGTGAGGAGGCCAGCCTGGCCATCCAGATCGGCATTTATGGTCGTCCGGTGGCCGAGGGCGAGGACCCCGGCTACTTCGCCTATCCGTTTTACACCGTTTTCCTGCTGGCCCCCCTGGCCCCGCTGGATTACGCCTGGGCGGAGGCCATCTGGCTGGTGCTGCTGGAGGCTGCGCTGGTCGCGGCGTTGATCCTGCTGCTGGACCTCTTTGGCTGGCAACCTGGGCCGATGCTGCTCGGCGTCTCCGTGTTGTGGACGCTGTTCTTTTATCCGGCGGCGCGGGGCATTCTGCTGGGGCAGCCAGGGATAGCCGTCTATTTCCTGGAGGTGCTGGCGTTGTGGGCGCTGGCCAAGGGGCGGGAGGGGCTGGCCGGGGCGGCGCTGGCCCTTTCCACCATCAAGCCGCAGATGGGCTTTTTGTTCGTGCCGTTCTTGCTGTTGTGGGGGCTGCGCGCGCGTCGCTGGCGCCTTCTGGGCTGGTTTACGGGGTTGTGGGGCGGGCTGATGCTGCTCTCCTTGCTGGTGTTGCCCTCCTGGCTGGGCGACTGGATCGAGCAGGTGGGGCGCTATACATCTTACACGGCTATCGGCTCGCCGGCGTGGGTGCTCACGCGGGTCTACCTGCCGTTTCTGGGCGGCGTTGGCGAGCTGGTCCTTAGCGTTGGTCTGCTGGCGCTGACGGCCTGGGCCTGGAAGCGGGCGCTCTGGGACCGACGCCGGGACGAATTGGGCTGGTCCGTCTGCCTGACGCTGACCGTCACCCACCTGATCGCCCTGCGGACGGCCACCCCGCACTTTGTGGTCTTCATCATCCCGCTGGTGTTCTATTTCAAGGCGCTGACTGATGCGGACGGGCGGCGCGGCCCCTGGGTTGTGCTCCTGGTTCAGATGACGCTGCTGATCGGCCTGTGGGTCCTGTTTCTGACCACCGTGCGCGCCAAGTTTGAGCACCCGGCGCTGTACCTGCCGCTGCCGTTTGGGATGTTGCTCATCCTGTTGCTCAGCCGGGGGCTGTGGCGGCAGCGCGCGCCGATGGTCCCTGCCGGAATGGAGGAGGCCGCGTGAGGCGTGGGACGGCGCTCCGCTGGCTGGTCGTGCTCCTCCTGATCGGGTACGGGCTGCGGCTGGTCAACCTGGGTGGGCGGACGCTGTGGTACGACGAGGCGTTCGCCGTCCTTTTTGCTCAGGGTGGCCTGGAGGCGATGCTCTACGGCACGCTGACTCCCGTCCCCGGCGGCGCAGCAGACATCCATCCGCTGTTGTACTACGTCATGCTCAGCGGCTGGATGCGCGTCTTCGGCCAGTCGCCGGAGATGGTGCGGCTGTACAGCGTGCTGGTCGGGCTGGTGACGCTGGCTGCGGTCTATCGGCTGGGGACGGCGCTGTTCGGCAGGCGGGTGGGGGTGGTGGCAACGCTGATTACGGCGCTGGCCCCCTTTCACATCCAGTATTCGCAGGAAGCCCGGATGTATGCGCTGCTGGCGCTATGGCTGGCGCTGGCGACATGGGCCTACCTGCTGGCATGGCGCGGTCGTGGGTGGGGATGGTGGGCTGCTTTTGGCGTGCTGGCAGCGCTGGCCATGTACACCCAGCAGCTTGCCGCTTTTTACCTGGCAGCGCTGGGCCTGACTCCACTGCTGGCCCGCCGTTGGGATCGCCTTGCGCCTACCGTGGCGGCGGCGGGGCTGGCCTTCCTGCTTTACCTGCCCTGGTTCGTCAACCTGCCGGGCCAGTTGGGCAAGCTGCAGGCTTACTACTGGGTGCCGCGCCCCTCCCCCCTGCGCCCATTGCTCACCCTGCGCTCCTTCGCCACCGTCGCCCTGGACTTCCCCGCCGTGTGGAACCTGCCGACCTTTTTTGTCGGTGTGGTGCTGGTCGTCTTCCTGCTGGTGCAGATCGCGCTGCGCCGGTCCCGGATGCGGAGCGTGGAGCGGCGGGCGCTGGGCTGGGTGCTGTGGCTGGCTTTTGGCTCCCTGGCGCTGACCTGGCTGGCCTCGCAGGTGTTGACGCCGGTTTACCTGGATCGGGCGCTGCTGGCGCAGGGCGTGGTCTTTTACGTGGCGCTGGCCTGGCTCTTTGTGCGGGGCGGCCTGCCGAAGCCGATCCTGGCCGTGCTGGTTGTGCTGTGGGCGGGCGTGGCTGCCGTTGGGCTGTACCATCATGTCACCTGGCAGACCTTTCCCAACCCGCCCTTCGACCGGGCCGTTGCCTGGCTCAGAGAGCAGCTCGCCGAGGGAGACGCCATCATTCACAGCAACAAGCTGACCGCGCTGCCGATGGTCTACTACGGGCGCGGCCTGCCGCAGCGTTACCTGGCCGACCGCCCCGGCAGCCCGGAGGACACGCTGGCCCTGCCCACCCAGGAGGCGCTTGGCTTGCTGGCCGAGCCGTGCGTGGCGGGGGCGGCGGGTGGGGCGGAGCGAGTGTGGTTCGTGATCTTTGCCCAGGAGGAGCCGCAATACCTGGCCCTGCCGGGCTATGACGCGCACCCGCACCTGAGCTGGCTGCGGGCGCATTACACCGAGGGCCAGCCGGTGGCCTTCCAGGACCTGTTGATCATCCCCTTCACCGGGCCGGACGCAACGGCGCGCTCAGAGCCGGACTGCGGGGCATCGTCGCCATGAAACGGGTGCCACGCCGTGTCTGGCTGTTTGCCGCCGCCCTGATCCTGGTGGCGCAGACGCCCTACCTGGCCGGGTATCTCAACACGCCGCCGGGAGGAGCGTTCACCGGCAACGCCTTTGAGCAAACGCGGGTGGACTACAACAGCCACCTGGCCAAGATGCAGATCGGCCTGCGTGGCGGCTGGCGCTACCGCATCCTGTTCACGCCGGAGGAGCACCCCGGCATCTTCATCCAGCCGTTTTACATTGCCCTGGGGCACGTGGCGCGGCTGACCGGTCTTGCTCCGGTATCGGTCTACCACCTTGCACGGACCGTCTTCACGCTGGCGATGATGATCGCCATCTGGGCGTTTGTGGCCCGCTTTTTGCCGGAAGATGGCACACGGTGGGCCGCCCTGCTGCTGGCGACGGTGGTGGGCGGGCTGGGATGGGCGCTGTACCTGGTTGCCCCTGCCCAGGCGGCGGACCTGGCCCCGATTGAATTCTGGCTGCTGGATGCCTACACCTTCCTGGCTGCGCTGACCTTCCCTCACTTTGCCGCCTCGATTGCCCTGCTGCTCGGCTTCTTCCTGGTGCTGGATCGCTGGCTGGTGGCCCCTGACTGGCGCAGGATCGCCTGGCTGACGCTGGGCAGCCTGTTGCTCGGCTGGTTGCAGCCGTTTGACCTGCTGCTGACCGGTCTGGTTGTCGGCGTGCTGGTGCTGTTGGCCCTGGCAGGGCGTCGCCTGTCCCTGGCTCAGGCGCTGATGCTCGCGCCGGTGGCAGCAGCGCATCTGCTGGCGGTGGGCTACCACTACGTGGCCCTGGAGAGCGATCCGGTCTGGCGGGCCTTCGCCGCGCAGAACCTCACCCTTTCGCCGCCGCCCGTGTACTACCTGCTGGGATACTGCTGGCTGCTCGTTCCGGCGGTCGTGGGTGGGGTTCGCCTCCGGCGGGGAGCTGGCGCGGGCCTGCGGTTGCCGGTTGTGTGGGTGCTGGTGACGGCGCTGCTGCTCTACGCGCCGCTTCCTACCCAGCGCCGCTTTCTGCTGGGGGTTCAGGTCCCGCTGGCGGCCCTGGCGGCGGCGGGGCTGGAGCAGGGGCGGCAGTGGTGGCTGAGGAGGGGAGGGACCGCCGGGCGCTGGCGCTGGCTGTTCACCGCTGTCCTGTCGTTCAGCGCGCTCACGCACGCGCTGTTTGTGCTCTCGGCCATCACGTCGGTCACCCCAACCGCGCGACCCCGACTCTTCCTGGGCGCGGATGAGCTGGCCGCCCTGGCCTGGCTGCGCGAGCAGCCGCCGGAGACTGTTATCCTGGCTGCCTTCCCCAGCGGCGGCCAGGCGGTTGCCTTCAGCGGTCGGCGGGCCTACCTGGGACACTGGATCGAGACGCCGGACTTTGAGGCCAGGAGTCAGCAGGTGAGCGCATTCTTTGACCCGGCGGCCATGAGCGATGCGGAGCGGCTGGCCCTGCTGGAGGGGGCGGGCATTGACTGTGTGTGGCACGACGACGCGGCGCGCGCGTTGGGGCCGTGGTCGCCCGGTGAGGCCGATTTCCTGCGTGCTGCCTTTGCCAGCGACTCGGTGACGGTCTACGAGGTGCGACCATGAGGCCGGCCCGCCGGGAGTACGTCGCGCTGGCGCTGATTGCGCTCCTGGTGGCGGGCTTGGTCGCCGCCAATGTCCCTGAGCCTGCCTACACCGACGCCTACTACTACTTCAACGCAGGGCGTCGGCTGGCCAGCGGCCAGGGCCTGAGCGACCCTTACGTCGCGCTGACCTACCTGGGCGCGCCGGAGGCGCTGCCGGGTCCATCCCACACTTACTGGATGCCGCTCACCTCGCTGCTGGTGGCGCTGGCAGGCGGGTCCTTCGGTGGGGCGCAGGTCATCCTGGTGGCCATGTGGGTGGCGCTGGTGATGCTGGCTTTCTGGCTGGGGGCATCTGTGGGTGGAGAGCGGCGCCATGCCTGGGCGGCGGGGCTGCTGACCCTTTTCTGCGGGTTCTACGTGCCGTACCTGACCACGACGGACACCTTTACCCCTTTCGGCCTGTTCGGGGCGCTGAGCCTGCTGGCGATGGGGCTGGGGCGCGCTCGCGGCGACTGGCGAGGGTTTGCCCTGGCGGGGGCGCTGGCGGGCCTGGCCCACCTGACGCGCGCCGACGGCATCCTGCTGGCAGGGGTGCTGCTCGTTGTGGCGGGATGGCCCTCGCAGGGCAGGGAGGGGGGCCGTCGCCTGGGTCTGGCTGGGATCGGGCTGGCCGCCTATTTGCTGGTGATGATTCCCTGGTTCGTCCGCAACTTGCAGGTCGTCGGCGCGCCCCTGCCCACCGCAGGGACGGCCACCATCTGGCTGCGGGGCTACAACGAGATCGTCAGCTATCCGCCGACCGCCTCGGCGGCGAGCTTCCTGGCCTGGGGATGGGGCAACATCCTGGCCAGCCGCTGGGAGGCTTTCCTCAACAACCTGGGGACTTTCATCGCTGTGGAGGGATGGGTTATGCTCGGCCCATTGCTGGTCATTGCTCTGGCCAGGCGCTGGCGCGATCCGCTGCTGCTGCCGGTGTGGCTCTACGCGCTGTTGTTGCACGCGCTGATGACCGTCGTCTTCGCCTATCCCGGTTACCGGGGCGGCCTGTTTCATTCGGCGGCGGCGCTCATCCCCTGGTGGGCGCTGCTGGGGATCATGGGCCTTGACGACGTTGTGGATTGGGTGGCTGCGCGGCGGCGTCACTGGAGGCCCGCCAGGGCCAAAAGCATCTTCACGGCGGGCGTGGTCGTGATGGCTGTGGCGCTGACGGCTTTCGTCAGCCGGGCGCGGCTGGGCGGGAGCGACGCCGCCGGGCCGCTGTTTCGGGTGGCGCGGGAGATGCTGCCAGAGGATGCGGTGGTGATGAGCAACGATCCGGCAGCCATGTACTACCACACGGGGCGGGCCGGGGTCGTGGTCCCCGAGGCCGGGCCGCAGGCCATCAGTGCGCTGGCGGCGCAATACGGCGTGACGCACGTCCTGCTGGACGAGAACCACACGCAGCCGCTCGCGCCCCTGTACGAAGGGTGGGAGATTCCGGCCTTCCTGCGCCCCGTCCCCCAGGATGTGGCTCCCTCGGTGCGGGTGTTTGAGGTGCTGCGCTAGAGCGCAGCCAGCAACCGGGGGCCGAATTCCGGCGGGTCGCTGCGCTCGATGCTCAGCGCTGTGGCATCGTGGAAGGCCAGAAAGTCCCGCATGGCCCCGGCGACATCGGCCACCAGCGCGTCGTCGGGGGAGATGCCCGGCTCCAGGTAAAAGGCTCTCAGATGCAGGATGCCGGTCTTGCGCTCCAGCCTGGGGTCGAAGCGACCCACCAGCCTGTCCCGGTGCAGAATGGGCAGGCAAAAGTAGCCGTATTCCCGCTGGGCGGCGGGCTTGTAGGCTTCCAGCGCCTGGCGGAAGCCCCAGAACTGCATGTCGCGGTCCCTGGCCCAAAAGAGACTGTCAAACGGGCTGAGGAAGGTGGTTCGCTCGGCACGCAGCGCGCCGTCGGCGGCCTGTTCCAGCCATGGCAGGTTGTGCCGGTGCACGATCAGCGTCCCGGTCTGGCCGTCTGCCAGCTCGGCCTCCACTTCCACGGCCACCCCCTCGGCGACCAGCGCCTCCACATACGGCCTGGCCTCGGTGCGCTTGAGGTAGGCGTACTCGGCAGCCTGCAAGGGGTGGCAGATGCCCAGCGCCCGTATACTGCGCTCCAGCAGGAAGCGTTTCATCTCGTTGGGGGCCGGCTCGGTGGCATCCACCCAGTCCGGCAGCACACGCTCCGCCAGGTCGTAGACCCGCTGGAAGTTCACGCGGTCGGCGATCATCAGACGGCCTTCGTCATAGAGCACTTCCAGCGCACGCTTGGCCGGTTTCCAGTCCCACCAGGGACCGCGCTTCTGCCCATCATGCTGGAAGTTGGCGGCCCGCAGCGGGCCTTCCTCCCGCACGCGCTGCAGCACGGCAGCGACCAGGTCCCGGTTTTCCGCCTGGCGCAGCCACTGCTTGTTCCAGTGGTGCTCGCCTTCGCGGAAGCGGCGCATGACCGGCAGCCGGTAGCGGTAAAGGGTCAGCGGGATGATACTGGCCGCGTGCAGCCAGTATTCAAACAGCCGCCGATGGGGGGCGCTGTGGATCAGGCGGTCGAGGTCTGCCGGGTCGTAGCGGCCCAGGCGGCTCCACAGGACCAGATACTGGCTGCGCCGGACCATTTGCAGCGTGTCTATCTGCACGCAGCCAAGCTGCTCGACGGTGCTATAGATCGCATCTGGCGTGGGGGATGGCTCCGTTCCTGGGGGGGCTGCCAGGCCCTGGGCGTGCAGGGCCAGTGTGCGGACGGCGTGAAGTGGATAGGGTGTGCGGGTTTCGCTCATCGGTGACCCCGTATAAAATGGCTACGCTTTTCCCAGGATAGCACATTCTGTGGCTTAGCACAAACGTTCCAAACGGGTGTGGAGCATGGGTAAACGGCAGAAGGCGTTTACGTGGCTTGTGGCCCGGCGCGACATGTTGCTGGTGTTGCTGGCGTTCGTGGGTGTGATCGCCTACGCAGCCGGGGCAGAGATGATGGGCGAGGCGGGCTTTCCCCTGGACGATGCCTGGATTCACCAGACCTATGCTCGCAACCTGGCCCGGACCGGGCAGTGGGCTTTTGTGCCCGGCCAGCCTTCCGCCGGGAGCACATCGCCCCTGTATACGCTGCTGTTGAGCGTTGGATACGTGCTCAACGTCCCCTTTCTCTGGTGGGCCACGCTGCTGGGGGGGCTGGCGCTGGCCCTGGCAGGCCTCCTCGCGGCGCGCCTGGCCGAGCGCCTGCTGCCCGAATCTCGGCTTATCGGCTGGGGGGCAGGCCTGGCGACGGTGACTGCCTGGCATCTCATCTGGGCGGGGGCCTCTGGCATGGAGACGATGTTGTTTGCCACCCTGACGCTGGCGCTGGTGCTGCTGGCCTGGCGCGAGCTGGATGCGCCGCCCGGCCAGCCGTGGGCTGCGTCGGGCCGGGGCGTGATCCTGGGGCTGGCCGGGGCCGCTGCCACGCTGGCGCGGCCTGAAGGCGTGGGGCTGGTTGGGCTGGTCGGGCTGCTGATGTGGCTGGCGCGGCCCGGCGGAAGCTGGCGAAGCGTGCTGGCCTGGTCCGCAGGCGTGGCGTTGGGCTGGCTGGTTGGCGTCATGCCGGTTGCCCTGCTGAACCTGAGCCTGAACGGAAGCCTCCTGCCGGATACGGCAGCGGCCAAGCAGGCTGAGAACCTGCCGCTGCTGCAAAACCCTTATCCGGCGCGCGTGGCCAACCTACTCTATCCCCTTTCAGCGGGTGGACAACTGGCGCTCGTCCCCGGCATGGTGGTGGCGGCAGGCTGGGTGCTTGGGCGCGTGCGGCTTTGTCGTTCGGTGGCGCTGTTGCTGGCTCCTCTGCTGTGGGCCGCCGCCCTGATCGGTCTCTATGCGGCGCGGCTGCCCGCGCCCTACCAGCACGGGCGCTACGTGATACCGGCCCTGCCCCATCTGGTGCTCTACGGCGTGGTGGGGACGGCCCTCATCTGGCGCTGGGGAACCGGTGGAATGGCCGGGCGTGTGCTCAGCCGTACCCTGGCCAGCACGGCGGTGGCGCTGTTCGCGTTGTTCTGGGGGATCGGCTGGCAGCAGTATGGGCGCGATGTGCAGATCATCCAGAGCGAGATGGTGGCTACCGCCCGCTGGCTGGAGCAGCACATCCCGCCCGATCAATTGCTGGCCGTGCACGACATTGGCGCGGTGGGCTATTATGCGCCGCGCCCCATCCTGGACCTGGCCGGTCTGGTCAGCCCGGAGGTGATCCCCATCATCCGCGACGCGGAAGCGTTGTGGGCGCTGATGGAAGCGCGGGGGGCGCGCTACCTGATGGCACTGCCAGACCAGATTCCCGGCCAGGACCCCTCCGATCCGCGCCTGTGCCAGGTCTTTGCCAGCGGGGGCCGGTGGTCGCCGGGGGCCGGGGGGGCCAACATGGCGGTTTATGCTCTGGCCTGGGATGGCTCATGCGAGCCGCCATAAGCTGCCTGCGCCCGGCGATTCACGGCGCGCTGTTGGGGCGCTGTTCCCACACGCGAAGGCCGAAGCGGCTGAGGTAGATGGGGATGTTCTTGAGCAGCGGGCTTTCCTGCTCGATCTCGCGGATCATGGCCCGCTTTTCGTGGGAGAGCGCGCTGCACAGCAGCGTGACCGAGCCGCCTTCCCCGCCTGCCCCGTTCACTTTCCACCCCAGCGCGCCGTACTCCCGCGCGATCTCAATGACGCGCCGGGCGTCCTCGCTGATCAGGGCAGGGTTCAACTGCCCCTGGGCTTCGGTGTTCTCGATCATGGCCCGGCCCAGGGCCTCGAAATCCCCCGCGTAGAGCGCGTCGCGGGATTTCTCCGCTGCGGCGCGCAGGTCTTCCAGTTGCTTGCAACCCGGCCCGGCGTCCTCCAACTCGCGGATCACTTTTTCGTGAATCTGGGAGGAGTCGTGCGATTTGCCCAGGTAGACCAGAGCAAGTCGCCGCTCCAGCTCCCACCAGATCGCGTTCGGGACCTGGATGGGGGAGACCGAGGCGCGTGGATAGTGGTGCATCTCGATGTAGTTGACTCCGCCATAAGCCGAGCAGAGCTGATCCTGGATGCCAGACTGCCGCTTGAGCATGTGCGTCTCCACGGCGTGGGCCGTGTATGCCACCTCGTGCGGCGCCATGCGCCCCGGCGTCAGGCTGTCCAGCGCGCCGACCAGGGCCACCGTGACCGCAGCAGAGGTTCCGGTGGAGGCCCCGGCGGGCGCTTCTGAGAAAATGGTCACCTGGAAGGCCATGTCGGCGGGCACTTTGACCAGCTCAATGGTGGCTTCCAGCAGCGGATGGCGGTCCCACCCTGGCACTTCGGGATGCATCACGTAGCGCTCGCCGTAGTTCTCGGCGTAGATGATGATGCGCTCGTCCTGGCCGTTGTAGGGGTAAACCTCGATCTGCACCTCAACGTAGGGATAGACGCCAATGTTGAAGATTTTGCCGTGTTCGGCGAACCAGGTGTCTGTCCATCCGCCGTTGTCGCAGATGCGGATCGGGGCCACGCTGTTGATCACACGGAGCGGCTGCTGTCGAGCCTTGTCTGTCATGCCAGAACCATCCTCTCGTGGCCGCATATCTGCGCCGGGTGCAGAACTTCATTTTACCCGATAGAGGGCGTCAGGTGGTGCTTTTGCCTGGGTCGGTTTGCAGAACAAAGGCGAGCGCCTGGTGCAGGCTTTGCTCGAAGCCGGAGGGGAAGGCATGGCCCAGATCGGCGTGCGATTCCAGCACACAGGCGATGCCGTGTTCCTGGAGCAGCTCGTGGAGCCGCATCGCGCCCGCGTGGTAGGGAACGTCCTGCTCGCCGGCGATGATCACGCCTCGCACATCGGGTGGGGAAACGGTCTCCAGCAGGGCCGCCCATTGATCCGGGTCACGCATGAACGGCCCGCCCGGACAGACGGCGACAAAACCCCGCGCCGGGATGGCGCCGGTCAGCGCCAGGTGCATGGCCGTCTCCGCGCCCAGCGAGAAGCCCGCCAGAACCACGCGGTCGGGGTCCATGCGATGCGCCTGGCAGATCGCGCCGAAGTGCGCCTGAAGCTCGCGCACAGCCAGGTCGCGGTCATCCCAGACGTAACCGTCCGAGCCGCCAACCTGCGAGGACTGCGGCAGCGCCAGCAGCCATCCGCTGGCGGCGGCAGCGCGCCAGTAGTCGGCGGAGGCGGCAACGTTGCTGTTGTTGCCGTGCAGGGCCATCAGCAAGGGCCAGGGCTGCGGCGCATCGCCTGGCTCCAGCACGGTCAGCTCCGGCCTGGAGTGCGCCTGGGCTTCGGCCTGCCGCTTTCTACAGATGGCGGCGATGCGCTCGAACTCCGGCAGCCCTTGCAGGGATTTCAGGTCGGGGTCCTGGCGCAGGACCCGCTCGGAGTACCAGTGCCCTGCCTCCACGGCATCCTGGAGCAGGCGGATCGCCAGCGCAGCCTGCCCTGTCAGCGCGGCCATGCAGGCCCGCCAGAAGTAAAGCTGTGCAGCCTGGTCGGGGAAGCGGTCCCGCGCGCCGTCGAGCAGCCTGAGCGCGCCTGTATAGTCCTGGTCCAGGTAGAGCCGGTAGGCCTGCTGGATGAGCGCACCGAAATCTGAGTAGGTCATGGGAAGACACCTTATGCCTGAGGCCTGGGGCAGAGGAGGGCGGAAAGCAAAACAGCCACGCTCCGGTGACTGTTCTCAGTGGCGGGGAGGACAGGATTCGAACCTGCGGTCGGCTTTAAAGACCGACAACCGCTTAGCAGGCGGCCCCAATCGTCCACTCTGGCACCTCCCCGTTTATGCAGTTGTAGGCGGAGGGAGAGGGATTCGAACCCCCGGAGGCAGGTATGCCTCAGTGGTTTTCAAGACCACCGCCATCGTCCGCTCGGCCATCCCTCCGGGTATGGCGTGGGCACACTCTCCCTGTGACGGTCATAAGTATAGCATGCCCGTTAAGGCGGGTCAACGCTTTTCTGCCGGCGGGGCTAATTTCCCCGTAACGCCCACTGCCCGATGTTGCGGAAGCGGTCGGTGGGCGCGCTCAGATAGCCCAGTTGAACGCCCTCCACCTGGCTGCTGACGGCATATTGGTAAACCGGATAGTACAGCAGCAGCGCCAGCGAGCGATCCACGAACATGTGCTGGAAGCTGGCGTAGTATTCGGCGCGGTGCAGGCCGTTGGGGTCGCGGCGCGCGCGCTCCAGCAATTCGCTGCTGCGGCGATCGTTGATGCCGCCGTAGTTTTGCCCGTCCGGGTATTGCCCCTGGTGCCAGAAGACGTAGGGGTCCGGGTCAACGCCGGGACTCAGCGTAAGCTCCACCAGGGCCGCGTCAAACTGGCCGGAGTCCAGCCGCTCCCGGAGCTGTTCCGGCGGCAGGCACTCGGCAGTAACCTGGATGCCCAGCAGGGACCACTGCGCGGCCAGGTCGGCGGCCAGGGCGGCCTGGGTGGGATCGTCACTGCAAAGCAGGGTGAAGGTATGGTCAGGGGTCGGTTCTGCGGTCGGGGTGGCTTCGGGGGTCTCTGGCGGGGGTGTCTCCGCCTCGGCGCTTTCCCCGGCGGTGGCTTCTGGCGTGGGGATGGCAAATTCAATCTCGGCCAGAAGCTCCGCAGCGGCCCCTGGATCGTAGGCGGGCCAGGCGATTGGCCCGCTGTAGGCCCACGAGCCGGGGATCAGGGGGCTGTCCGCCAGGACCGCGCGCCCGCCCAGGTGGCGATTGACCAGGCTGCTGCGGTCCGCGCCCATGATCAGCGCCCGGCGCGTCCGCTGGTCACGGAAGGCGCGGGTGTGCTCGCTTTCCCAGTTAAAGAGGACGACACCGATGGTCGGTTGGAGGGTGATGTGGGTGGTGATCCGTCCCGTCTGTTCCAGCGCGCTGATCGACTCGCCATCCACGCCTCCCAGCGCGTCGATCGCTCCCTCTGCGAGCGCGGCTAACGCCTCCTCCTGTGAGGCATAGAGTTTAAAGGTGAGCCGCTCCAGGGCAAAGCCGCGCTGGCCCTCCGGGCGCTGGCGGTAAGCGGGGGCCACCCGGAGGCTCACGGCGGTGAGGTCCCCGTTCTCTCCAGCCAGCAGACTCTCCAACTGGTAAGGGCCTGTGCCGATGGGGGAGAGGTTGAACGGGTGGTTGGGTATCTGTTCGGGCGCTACGCCATCGAACACATGGGCCGGCAGCATCCCCAGGCGCAGATGATCGAGAAAGGCTGCCAGAGGTTGGGCCAGCCGAAAGCGCACCGTATATTCGTCCAGTAATTCGAGTTCGACCGTGCGCCAGAAGCCGGTTAAAGCGGCGGGCAGGGCGTCCCCCTGCGCTTGCAGCAGGCGGATGGTCGTCGCCACGTCGGCAGCCGTAAAAGGCAGCCCGTCCTGCCACAGCACGTCCTGCCGCAGCCGGAAAACATACTCCAGGCCATCACGGGAGATCGTCCAGTCCTCGGCCAGCGCCGGGACGTACTCGCCGTACTGGTTGGTGCCAACCAGTCCCTCAAAGATCAGACTGGTCAGGTCACGGTCCACCGGGTTCAGGCTGGCCAGCAGGGGGTTGAGACGCTGCAACTGGCCCACAAGCCCTTCCCGAAACGTCGGGATCGTCGGGCTGTCCTGCGGCGGTATGGGTATCAGCGCGGGCGCGGTGGCCGGGGCGGCTGGGGACGGTGAGGGGGGTAGCGCAGGCTGTGGGCGCACGGCGATTGCCAGGCCCAGTAAAAAGATGGCCGCGACCAGCACAGTCAGTTGCCACCGGAATCCTCGCAGCACCCAGGTTATCCTTCTCTACTTGAGGCGATGGCTGGCAAACGAAAGGGTGTTCTGCCTGCGCAAAACACCCCCCATCCGCTGATCTGTAAGGAACTGAATGTTATCCGAAGAACGCCACCGTGATGATGGCGACGGCCAGGAAGGCGATGGACAGCCCGACGGTGATCTGGAACAGCGTCTTTTCCAGCCCGCGTCGGGTTTTGGTGATGGTGCCAGCTTCCCCTCCAAACAGGCTGCCCAGCCCGCTGCCCTTGGCCTGGAGGACGATCAGGATGATCAGCGCGATGGAGATGATGATCTGCACAACATTGAGCGCAACAAACATGGTTATCTCCCCAAACTGACAGGGTGCAGGTTCGCCCTGAAGCGGGCAGGATTATAGCAGCCTGGGGCAGGCGCTGCAAACGCTCAGCCTGTTACCGGCGTGGCGCCCGGCAGCACGAAGAAGGCCAGGGCCAGGATCAGATAAACTGCAAGAAGCATGGCCCCTTCAAACCAGTTGGATTCGCCGTCGAGAGCGATCAGGGCGGTGATGAACGAGGCCGCCGAGAGCGCGATCAGCTCGTACACGTTGAAGACCAGCAGCAGCTTGTCCTGGAAGAACAGGCTGATGAAGACCAGCACCGGCGCGACGAAGAGCGCGATTTGCAGGCTGGAGCCGAGCGAGATGGTCAGGCTGAGGTCCATCTGGTCCTTCATCGCCACCTGCACGGCGACCAGGTGCTCGGCCACGTTGCCGATGATGGGCACGATGATGATGCCGACGAAGAACTCCGTCCAGCCGAGCTGTGCCACCACTGGCTCGACTGAGCCGACCAGGAGTTCGCTCATGATCACGATGCCCAGCGTGGCCGCCCCTAAGAGGCCCAGCGCCTGGGGTGTGCTCCAGGCGTGGTCCAGTGAAGCCTCTGTCTGGTGGGAGGCCCGGTGCGATGGCTCGCGCAGCGCGTACAAGATGCTCAGCCCGTACAGGATGATGAGGATGAGGGCCACCCCCTCGCTGAACAGCAGCTCTGCGCTCAGGGCGTTGAATTCTACCAGGGCGACATCAAAGATGGAGGGGATGGCCAGGGCCAGGAAGGCCAGCACGATGAGCGTGGCGTTCATCCCGGCCTGGTGCTGGTTGAAGCGCTGCCTGCCGTGCTTGAGGCCGCCCAGCAGCAGGCTCAGCCCGGCCACCAGCAGCAGGTTGCCCAGAATGGAGCCGACGATGGAGGCCTTGACCAGCTCAGTCAGGCCACGGCTGAGGGCGAAAATAGTGATGATCAGCTCGGCGGCGTTGCCCAGCGTGGCGTTCAACAGGCCGCCGAGCTGCGGCCCCAGTCGGCTGGAAAGCTGCTCGGTTGCCTCGCCGATGAGGTCCGCCAGCGGGATGATGGCCAGGGCGGAGGTGGCGAAGATGAGCACCTCGTTGTGCTCCTCGCCGCCAAACAGACCCAGCCATTTGATGGCGATGGCGACCAGGCCAAAGACCAGCAACAGGTTCAGGTTGAGCAGGTTCCGCAGGGAGAAGGGTTTTCTGTCCAAGGCGTCAGCACCTGTCTGTGTGGGTTCAGGGGAAAGGGTGACGGGTCCATTGGAGCGGGTCGACTTCCACGCCGTTCACCCACATTTCCCAGTGCAGGTGCGCGCCGGTGGAGCGGCCTGTGCTGCCAACTGCCCCGATCACATCGCCAGCGTTGACGAACTGGCCGGGCTGCACGTGCGCTTCGGATTGATGCCAGTAGCCCGTATAGACCCCCCAGCCGTGGTCGAGGATGGTGGTCAGGCCACGAATCTGTAGCATGTCAACGAAGACCACGTAGCCCGGCGCAGGGGCGTAGATCGGCGCGCCCGGCGGGCTGCCGAAGTCCACGCCCGTGTGGAAACGGTCATACGGGCCGCCGTTGTAGGAGCGCCGGATGCCAAAGGGCGAGGTCACCGGCGCAGCGGCAGGCAGCCCCAGAGGGCCGTCGAAATAACGCACCGGCGTGTAGCCGCTCATCACCGCCGCGACCTGGGCATACTCGGCGTCGTTGGTGGTGGGGTCCAGCAGGCTGTCCTGCCCCGGCGGCAGGGTGATGGCCTCGCTGGCGTAGCGGCCATCAACGACGCGCACCTGGGCAGCCAGCGTGGAAACAGCGCCCTGGGCGTCCTGGATGGTCAGCGTCAGGGGATAGATGGCGGGCACGGTGAAGGCGTGAACGCCGAACAGGGCATCGTAGGTTGTGCCATCCGGCTCCGCCGAGAAGCGCAGTGGACGCTCCAGAAACGAGCCGCCGGGTGTGATTGGCTCCTGCGAGACCACGCGCAGGCGAAAGGAGCGGCCCACCTCAATGGGCAGCGGGGCGATCTCCAGGGCAGAGAGCGGCGCGGGCAGGTTTTGCAGCGCCGGGGCGGTATCCGGGCCGGGGATGAGCAGGCGCTGGCCGGGGAAGATCAGGGTCGGAGAGCTTAAGTCGTTGGCGCGCAGCACGGCCTGGAGCGTTGCGCCGTACCGCAGAGCGATGCGGTGCAGCGTCTCGTCCGCCTGCACGACATGAGTGTAGCCGTGGGTGACGGGCAAATGTCCGGGCGCTGCTTCGCTGACATCGAGGACCTGGCCCACAAAGAGACGCGCCGGGTTGACGATGCTGTTGAGCGCGGCAACCTGGGAAGGTGTGCTCCCGTAGCGCAGGGCGATGTGCGCCAGCGTCTCGCCGGGCTGGACGACGTGGCTGCCGGCGGTGGGAATCGTCGCGTTGACCGTGCCGCTGGGGATGATCAGGCGTTGCCCCACCTGAATGCTCGTCGGGTCGCTCAGGCCGTTGGTCTGGGTGATGGCCTCGATGGAGGTGCCGTAGCGCAGCGCGATGCGAAAGAGGGTCTCCCCTCGCTGCACGACATGGATGGTGGTCTGGCCGCTGCCGTCTCCCTGGGCCAGGGCGGTGGCTGCTGCGGCCAGCCACAGGCTGATGACCACGAGCGCTGCCCACTGTCGCATCTACGCAGGTTCGCCCCCCGTTGTCTGGTCGAACGTCAACCGCTCGCCTATCATAACACGATCCAGCAGGGCGGGGGGCGCTTCCAGAACGTATTGGGCCGGGCGTTGCGGCGCGAGCGCCAGTTGCCAGGGCTTGGCCAGCTTCTTATCCACCACGACTCCATTGGAGTCCAGCCAGAAGACGGCAATGGGGATGCGCATGAAAAGCATGTGGATGCTGGTTTCCAGGATGCTCTCCCGCCCGTATACGAAGAGCAACCCCTCGTCCGGCGGCAGCGCTGCCCGCAGCATCAGCCCCCGTAGCTTGCACCAGAAGCGCGCACACCAGCGCAGGCGCGCAAGGAGGACTTCGCCGTCCTCCTTGCGCAGGGTGCGCCAGTTGTCAGCCGTGCGGCTCATGGGATGGTGAGCACCTGGCCGACGTAGATGCGATTCGGATCGAAGATGTTGTTGACGCGGGCCAGCTCTGGCAAAGGCACGCCGTATCGCAATGAGATGCGGAACAGGTTCTCGCCACGCGCCACCACGTGGATGCGAGGTTGTGGAGGCGGTGGCGGGGCGGGCTGGGCCTGTAGTGGCACGATGAGCGTCTGCCCGGCCCGGATGAGGTTCGGGTTGACGATGCCGTTGAGCTGTACCAGAGTGGCCACGGTGACATTGTAGCGGGCCGCGATGTGGGTGAGCGTGTCGCCGCGCTGCACGATGTAGGTTCCTGTGGGCTGGGTGGGGCCTCCTGTGCCGGGCACAGGGGTGCTGGTGGGCGCAGCCCCTACGGGTGTGTTGGTCGGGATGATGCCTACCTGGGTCAGCAAGGGGGTGGGATACGGTGTGGGCGTGGGGGCCTCCCGCACCGGGATGATCAGCTCCTGGCCCACATAGATCAGGGCATCGGAATTGAGGCCGTTGGCCTGGATGATGGCCTCGACCGTGCTGCCGTACCGCTGGGCCAGCGCGCCGACCGTATCCCCGGCTACCGCGCGGTGCAACACCTGCGCCGGGATCTCGCCGGTGTAGGGTTGGGTTGGCGTGGCCGTCGGCTGGTCGGGGAACTCGTCCTGGGTCGGGGTGGGGAGCTGGCCGCTGGCCGAGGTGGGCGTGGGGGAGGGCGTCACCGCTGAGGGGACGGTGGCGGTGGCCGTGGCAGTGACCATGACGGTGGCCGTGGGAGTGTGCGTGGCGGCTGGGATATCGGTGGGCGTATCGGTCGGCGACACAGCCCCTGACACAGTCAGGGATGCCTGGTCCAGGTAGACGTTGTTATTTTTCTGGGGCAGGTCGAAGCTGGTACGCACAAAAGCCGTGATCACGTCGTTGTTCGCGTCCGCTTCCACGGAGACCTGGCGGTATTCATCATAGTATTCCAGCGGCAATGACCAGATGATGGTGTCGCTCTCGCCGTCCGTCCCGCCGTTGGGATCGATGCCCACCTGCACCTGCACGCGACCGGGGTCTTCGCTGCGGTTGACATCATCGAAGCGGGTGGACCAGACGTACACATAAACGCTGAACTGCACCCGCGACCCAGCAGGCACGCTGACCTGCTGATAGACGCCGCCTGTGTGCGTGGCGAAAAAGCTGAAGTACTCCTGGGCGTTGCTGCCCTCCAGGATGCGGTCAGGGTTGCTGGCGCTGGCGGGCTGGTACTCCGGCTTCAGGTTGCGGAAGCCCTCATCGCCTTCGCGCTGGGGCACATGCCAGGGGGTCCACCCATGGGCGACCAGGCGGGTACTGTCGCCCTGATAGGGCGCGTAGGGGTCTTCAAAGCCAGGGTTCTCCAGCAGGTTGGCCTGTGTGGGTGGCGAAGCCTGCGCTGGCAGGCCGAGGATAGAAACCCCCACCAGGGCCAACAGCGCCGCCACCGCCACTAAAATCCGTTGGTAGCTCATCAGTTTCCCCCTTGAGGATGGTCTGCGAAGCGGTGCTCAGTATGGCTTGCAGAGAGAAGACATATTGGCCTGGCTACCATTATCGGCGCAGATGCATTGCAGCGCCAGTTATAAAATAAGGGCTCCTGTGTTGCCAGGCGCCCTGGGAGGTCATGATGAACAGTGGAGGCTAGCGAACTTTGGTGTTGTCGGGCGCAGGCTCCTGGGTTTTGTTGTTGTTGGCGGCGGCGCGTTGCTGCAGGACACGTTCAATGCTGCTGAGGAGTTCAGAAGGCCCAAAGGGTTTGGTGATGTAGTCGTCCACTTTGGCGATGTGCAGCCCCAGGACCTTGTCGATGCTCTGCGCTTTGGCTGTGACGACGATCACAGGGATCGCCTGCATCGCCGGGTGCGCTTTCATCTGCTGGTAGACTTCCCACCCATCCATATCGGGCATCATCAGGTCCAGCAGCACCAGGTCTGGCTGAACGCGCTGGATGACCTCCAGGCCCTCACGGCCTCCCGCAGCGCCGATAACCTCGATGCCCTTTCGGCTGAGAATCAGCCGGACCAGCTCGATCATCTCTGGCTCATCTTCGATGCAGACGACCTTTGTGGGTTCTGTCTCCTCCGCGGCCATCGCTTTCTGCGCCTCCAACCGATGGAGTTAACCTGGCTATGCTATCCGATGATAGTCTACCATAGGGCGAGGGCGACTGTCTACTACCCCTCGGTCCTCATACCTGCTGCCCAATAATATGTCGTTCGCGGTTGGCCTTGGGGGGTGAAAGGCCGGCAACCCGTGTTGACGGTTGCGCAAGGGTGATCGGACGCTATAATATACGTGCGCTTCTTGTATTCATGTATCTTCTCCATTTTGCAATGCCCCATTTGGTGGAGGCTGTATCTTTGTTTGGGCGGCAAACCCTCACGGCACGCTACTGGACGGAATCATTACAGATCACCGAGGCGGATGTTCAATACCTGTTCAGCGTGATGCTGGAAGGCGAGAAGCCACTCAGCAGCCGCGAGCTGGCCCGGCTGTTCGTCGAACACCGTATCCGGCAGGAAGAGGACCTCTGGCGCAAGCGCCTCCGAGGGGGGCGTCTCTTTCAGCCGAAAGCACGCTATGAGGTCGGGCAGAAGCTGGTCTTCCCGGCCCTGGATTTTGCCCTGGGCCAGGTGGTACGGACCCGTCCGGGTTCTGGGCCGGAGCACGGCGAGTTCACCGTTATCGAGGTGGAGTTTGAGGACGGTGTGCGGCGCGAGTTTGCCAGCGACCTGCAGACGCCGCACGCCTTGAACCTCGATTTCGACGTGGATAACGGCCAGGTCATCGAGCGACTGCTGGAACCGGTTGATGCCAACGACATCCTCAAGCAATATGGCAGGCATGTCGTCAGGCAGATCGAAGCCCGGCTGCGGCAGGAGGAGGACGTGGCCTACGCGGCGGGCCTGTTCTTCCACAAGTCTCTGCTGCCGACCATCAATGAAGGGCATATCAACCTGGCCGAGGCCCTGCTGGATATGCACGGCGGCGGGCCGCTGCCGCCGGAGGAAATCTTGCCGGTCCTGGAGCTGCCCAAAGAGATCAACCCCACCCTGCAGGCCTTCGCCCTCAATTACGCGCTCTACAGGGACGATCGGTTCGACGAGGTAGGGCCGGCGGGGCTGGTTCGCTGGTATCTGCGGCGGCTGGAGCCGGAGGGGGTGCGCGCCATACCGCCCCGGTTGCTCTATGATCCCATTCCCTATGATCGGGGCCTGCTGTCCCCAGAGGCGATTGCGCTGGAGCTGGAGATTGGGGATGAGCTTTCGCCTCTGCCGGAAGTGGAGGAGACGCCAGAGGAGGTCGTGCTCACGCTGATCTATCCCCATCGCCGGGTGGGCACGTTGCCGCTCAATGCCTCGTTGGACGCGCTGTTCCCTACGGCCTATGAAGCTGCGCGCATCCTGATCACGTTTGTGGACGCCAAGACGGGGGAGGAATTTGAAGGATGGGTCGTCCGGGAAGGGCGGTATGTGTTCGGCCTGGATCGCTACTACCGGCTGCACCGGTTGCCGATTGGCGCTTTTGTGCGTGTTTCGCGCACGGACGACCCGGAACGCTTTGTGCTGGACTATGAGGGATACCGCCCGCGCACGGAGTGGATACGCCTGGTGGCTCCACAGAACGGACGGATCACCTTTCAGAATCACAAGCGCTCGATTGGCGCTGCCTATGATGACCTGATGGTGCTGGGGGCGGACGACCTGGAAAAGGTCGATGAGATCTGGAGCGCCGCCCGCAGCCAGCGCCGAAGCCTGGTTGAGATCATCCGTGAGCTGTTGCCGGAGCTGGCCAGGCTCACCCCCCAGGCCGCCGTTCACGCCAAGACGCTGTACAGCGCCGTCAACGTCGTGCGGCGGTGCCCGCCAGGGCCGATCCTGGCTGCGCTGGAAGCCCAGCCAGAGTTTGAGCATGTTGGTGGGCTGTACTGGCAGCTCAACAAGGGCGGCTGAAGTCGCCGCCCCCGCCGGCTGATGAGCTGGCTCAACGTTTGAGGAAACACGATTGATGGTGACGGGGATTAGCGGTCGGCGTGTCAAGCCGACCCTGGATACCAAATTCCATATCGATTACGAGTGGTGGGAGCGCTCCGGCCAGGATTTGCGCATTCATATGATCGCCCAGCTTCCCCCGGAGCAGGCCGCCTACTTTGCCGAACATGGCACGGGGGAGGAGTCGGATTGGGTCGATCCGGAGACGGCGGAGATTCATCGGGTGGATGCGTTGCGCATGGCTTTGCAGGAGGCAGCGCGCTCGCCAGACTATTTTGTGCCGCCGACCTCCCTCGTTGATGCGGTCTTTCGCGTGTTTCTGACCAATAACAACGTTCCCCTGACGCCCGTCGAGCTGGCGGAGAAGATAGGCCGCCCGCCCACGACGATTCTGCGGACGCTTTCCGGGCGCACCGTGTACAAAGGGATACGCCCCTACGTATTCTGATCGCGCCCCGGCGTTTTGCCTTGACGGGGTGCTGCGTCGCCCGTACAATACCAGACGTGCTGCCCCCTTAGCTCAGTGGATAGAGCAGCTGCCTTCTAAGCAGTTGGTCGAGGGTTCGAATCCTTCAGGGGGCGTCGTGCTCCAAAAAGGCCGGCAGCGCTGTCGTAACACGCTGCCGGTCCTGTGCGCCCGGTTTGTGGGGGGTCGGTCAGGACATGATCTCCCGGTAGAGGGCCTCGGTTTCCTCGGAGAAGCGTTTGCCCAGCTCCTTAAGCTCCTGCCGGGCTTTCTGGTAGTGCGCCGCCACCTCGCTGCGGCGGCCCAGTTCGGCAAAGAGCGTCATCACGCGGCGGTGCAGGTCCTCGCGGGTGACATCCTCCTCCAGCGCGCGCAGGTAGAGTCGGAGGGCGTGTTCGGCGTGCCCCTGTTGATAGCGGGTCTCCGCCATTTCGATGACCGCCTCCATGTATCCGCAGCGAAAGTCCACACGACGGGCCAGTATCCACTGGTCGTCGTGCCCTTGCAGGAAGGGTCCCCGGTACAGGTTGATGGCCTGTTGCCAGTAGGCAAGCTTTTCCTCGCCCACTGCGGCGCGACCCTTGACCAGCGCGCCGACGAAGTCGATCACATCGTATTGGACGGAGAGCGCCGGGTTTACCCGGTAGTAGCCCTGCTCATGCACCAGGATGTCCTCCCCCAGCGCCTTGTGCAGCCGCCGCTTGGTGACGTGGAAGACGTTGACGGCCTGCTCGATGTCCAGGTTCGGCCAGAAGGACTGGCAGATCTCGGACCGGGTGACAGTGGGGCGATCCAGGGCAAAGAAGAACAGCAGGCGGGGCAGATGCCCTTCCCAGGTGGTGATCAGCTCGCCGTCCAAGGAGACGTACCCTGGCCCCAGCGCTGTGACCTCCAGCCGGGCCTGACCTTCGCCGCTGGAGTAGCCGTAAAAGTCGCTGGAGACGAGGCGCTCGTCCTCCAGGATGACGGCCTGCTTGCGCGCGATCAGGGAGGTCCACGGCAGGCGGGGCAGGGTACGGCTGTTGATCACCAGCTTGCAATGGAGGGGCAGCATTGGCACGAGCAATTCGATAAAGCGCTGGATATCATCTGCGCTGTCGGAGCGGTCGTATTCGTCCAGGATGAGCAGGAAGGGTTCGGAAGTCCAGGCATCCAGGTCGGCGGCCAGCGCTTCCAGCCACTGTTGCATGTCTCCCTCACCCAGCCCACCAGGGACCAGATTCAGGTGGTGGCCGAAGGTTGGGTGCTGGTTGGAGAGATCGTGGGTGAGGCCAGCGAGGAAGGCCGGTACACTCACGTCGTCCGGCCCCATGGCATAGTACAAGGTGCGCAGGTTGGGATCGTTGATCAGCCGGGCGACCAGCACCGAGCGGTACCGACTGCGGGGGTGCAACAGCACGATACGAGCATCCAGGGTGTAGCGCAGGAAGGCCTCGTAGCTGTTGTTTACCAAGCCGTGCAGCTTCATAAGTGGCCTCTTCTCGACTCGATAAGTTGTCTATTATATTTAGTATACGTGACCTTATAGGATAAGGCAAGCTTGTGGGTTAAGCAAGGCGTAGCTGCTGCTTACATTAAATATTCATGGGCCGCTATACCATAAGAGTATTGCTCCGCTTTGGTCCAGCACAAACCTCTTTTGACAGTTGATATACTAGGGCACTACAATGCAGTGTGTAGACCCAAGTAGGACAGGAAAAACAACCATGTCGAACGTGTCCAGGCTGCTCCGTGCGCTGTTGCTGTTTGTGGTGGGTGTTGCGGTGAGCGCTGCGCTTGTCTGGTGGCTTACGCGGAAGAAAGAGGAAAGCGAGCATGCCGTTCGTGTGCCCTCCCGGCGGCCTGCCGATGTGAACATCCCGGTGCCGCTGCCGCCGGTTGTGGAGCCAGAGGGGCCAGCCGCCGCTACTGGGGGGCGCAAAGCCCCGGCTGGGCCGGATGACCTGACCCGCATCGATGGCATCGGGCCTAAATACGCCGCCGGGCTGCGGGCGCTGGGCATCACCACCTACGCGCAACTGGCCCAGCAGGACCCGGCTGAGCTGAGCATGCGCCTGAGGGAGCAGGGGGTTCGCATTATCGGCGACAGCATCCGGGATCGAGATTGGATCGGCCAGGCCAGAAGGCTGGCGGCGGGTGATGGGGGTGAATGAGCCATGGCCATACGTCCCGCAAATATCGAGCTGGACCGGAAGGCTGGCGAACTGCGCATCACCTGGAATGATGGCCGCTCCTGCACGTATCCGCTCAGCAACGTGCGGGAGGCCTGTCCCTGTGCAGAGTGCCGGGGAGGGCACGACAAGATGGGCCGGGCCTATGACCCTGAGCATATCCTTGTGCTGACTCCGGCGCGTTCCTATGAGGTGGAACACGTGGAGATCGTCGGCAATTATGCGCTGCAGCTCTTTTGGGATGATGGGCATCACGCAGGAATCTACACCTGGGAATACCTTTACCGCCTCTGTCCGCCGCCGGAGGGCGCCTGACGGGTGCTTGATTGGGCAGGTCTGAGGGGAAGCTGCGGGCGCAGGCAGCGCTGGCCCGTGGAGCAGCGATTGGTTGAATATAAAAGCGGAGGCCTGGCCCCCGCTTTTTGTTCGCTGCGCTGGGGCATCGGTCACAGGTAGTCCTTGAGGTGGTGCTGAACCGCATAGGCTGCTGCTTCTGCCCGGTTGGAGACGTTGAGCTTGCTGAGGATGTTGCTCACGTAGTTGCGCACGGTGCCCTCCCCCAAAAAAAGCGCCTGTGCGATTTCCCGGTTGGTCTTGCCTTCGGAGACCAGGTTGAGCACCTGCATTTCCTGGGCGGTCAGGTCTGCAAAGGCCTCCGCTTCCTCCTGGCGCTTGGCGCGGCGCACCTCGTCCAGGACGCGCTTGGTGACGCTGGGGTCCAGCAGCACCTCGCCGCGGCTCACCGCGTCGATGGCCTGAATCAGGCTTTGCCCGTCGATCTGCTTGAGCAAATAGGTTTCGGCCCCGGCGCGCAGGGCGGAGAACAGCATCTCGTCTTCCTCGTAGGAGGTCAGCATGATCACCTTGATGTCCGGGTGTTTCTGCTTGATCGCCTGGCAGGCTTCGATCCCGCTGGCGCCGGGCAGGCGGATGTCCATCAGAATCACGTCCGGCTGATGCATGTCCGCTTTTTCGATGGCTTCTTTGGCCGTGCGCGCTTCTGCCACGACCTCGAAGTCCGGGCGGTGTGAAAGCAGGTTCTTGAGGCCGAGCCGAACGACTTCGTGGTCATCGACGATCATGATGCGCTGGTCTGCCATGTGTGCTCCCCCGCTCTGTATGACTGCCTCAGTATAACGCATATGGGGTTATGGGGTTGTTGCAGGATTCAGGAAACATGAAAAAGGGGCCTCTTGAGGCCCCTGTTCGTCTTGCGCAGTAGCGGGGGCAGGATTCGAACCTGCGACCTCCGGGTTATGAGCCCGACGAGCTGCCACTGCTCCACCCCGCATCGACGAAGCATAGTATACCAGCCGATCAAGGGTTTGTCAAAGGTGAATTTGAGAAATTCCCCTCAAATTTCTCTACGCTTTCAGCATTTTTTCCTGGTTGCCTGCTGGTGGCCTCCGCGTTTCGCGCTGCCCTGTCAAAATTATCCGGCTGTGGTATACTTGCGATCGAGCAGGGGCCGTTAGCTCAGTTGGCTAGAGCACTCGGTTGACATCCGAGAGGTCAGAAGTTCAAGTCTTCTACGGCCCACCAAAAGTGGAAAGACTGCCTGCACGGGGCAGTCTTTTTTGCTGTGCTGCCTGCGCGGGCGGTCGCTCAGCCTTCCGCGATCTCGACCGAAATCAGCGCATCACCGGCCTGGGGGTCACTCCTCGGATCGCGCGGGCGCAGGCGCGAAACCACGTCCATACCCTCGATCACTCTGCCGAACACGGCGTGCTTGCCATCAAGCCAGGGGGTGGCCTGGTACGTGATGAAGAACTGGCTGCCGTTGGTGTTTGGCCCGGCGTTGGCCATGCTCAGGACGCCTGGCCCATCGTGTTTGAGCGCCAGAGCGCCCGGCTCGTCTTCAAAACGGTAGCCGGGTCCGCCGGTGCCCGTGCCCAGCGGACACCCGCCCTGGGCCATGAAGTCCTCGATGACGCGATGGAAGGTCGTGCCGTTGTAAAACCCCTCTCGTGCCAGAAAGACAAAATTATTGACAGTAAGGGGCGCTTTATCCGCGAAAAGCTGTACTTTGAAGCTGCCCTTTTGCGTGTTGAAGGTGGCAACGTAGGTTCTGCTGGGGTCGATGACCATCGGTGGTGGGGATTTATAGGTCTTTGGCATCTAAAGTCTTGCTCCTTTGCCTGGCAGTCCAGACGCTACAATTTACCGGTGTACACATTGTACCCGGAGATGGCCGGTGTTGCCCCTGCTTTCTCCCGGCGCTACAATCCTGCACGCGGCTCATCACTGCTGGAGGGGAGTTGCTTTCGATGCCCACGGGATTATATTTTGAGGACCTCGAAATCGGCCATGCCATGGCCACCAAAGGCCGGACCATCACCGAAGCCGATATCGTCAACTTTGCCGGGCTGTCCGGTGACTACAATCCGTTGCATACCGATGCGACGTTCGCCGCCGAGACCGAATTCGGCCAGCGGGTGGCCCACGGCGCGCTGGGCTTCAGCGTGGCTACCGGCCTGAGCTATCAGTTGGGCTTTCTGGAGGGCACGGTGATGGCCTTCCTGGAGCTGACCTGGAAGTACAGCGCGCCCATTTATATCGGCGACACGCTCCATTGCGAGCTGACCATCAAGGACCTCAAGCCGATGCGTCGCCTGGGTGGGGGCAAGGTTACGCTGGAGGTCAGGGTGCTCAATCAGGAGGGGAAAATCGTCCAGCGGGGAGACTGGGTGCTCCTGGTACGCAGCCGTCCGGAAGGCGGGGCTGAATGACCCAACCCATCCGAACAGAGATTCCGGGTCTGTTCGTGTTGCCGCTGCCCACGCCTTTCCCCATCGGGCGGGTCAATGCCTATCTGGCTCAGGGTGAGGCGCTGACCCTAATCGACACGGGGGTCAACTCCCCGCAATCCTATGATGCGCTGTGCGTTGGCCTGGCGGCGCTGGGGACCACGCCCGCCGACCTGGACCGCATCATCGTCACCCACCATCACACCGATCACATCGGGCTGGTCGACCGCCTGGCTGAGGAGAGCGGCGCAGCCGTGTGGTGCCACAGCCGTTGCATGCCCTATGTTGAGCGGCCTGCCGAGACGCGCTATCGGTTGCAGATGTGGAGCAGGGATGTGTGGCAGGAGGGCGGCGCGCCGCAGGCGTTGCTGGACCTGACCCAGCAACTCTTTGACTGGTTTGCCACGTTGAGCAACGGGCCTTTCCCGGTGTCGCGCGCGGTTGAGGATGGCGAGACCATCGATCTGCTCGGCCAGGCCTGGGTGGTTTATCATACGCCCGGCCATGCGGGGGACCTGGTCTGCTTCTTTGAGCCGGAGAGGCGCGTGTTGTTGGCCTCCGATCACGTCCTGCGGGATGTCAGCTCCAACCCGCTGATCGAGCCGCCTGATCCAGGACAGAAGCGCCCCCGCCGTCTGGTGGAGTATATGGCGCAATTACAGCGCGTGGCGGACCTCGCGCCGCGCATCGCCTACACCGGGCATGGGGAGCCGGTCACCGATGTGCCGGGCCTGGTTGCCAGGCGGCTGGCCTTCCATCGAGAGCGGGCGGCCTGTGTGCTGGCCCTGCTCAAGGATGGGCCTTGCAGCCTGTACGAGCTGACGGAGAAGATGTTCCCGCACATTGCCGGGCCGGAGAAGTTCCTGGCGCTGAGCGAGGTGCTGGGGCATCTGGATTGGCTGGAGCAGGAGGGGCAGATCGACCGCATGACCGAGGGCGGGCTGACGCGCTGGTGGGCCGCCTGAAAAGCGTGGGGGGAATCCTCAGCTATTTTGTGTTTTTTCCTGTTTAGGACTACAGTTTGCACACCTCTCTGGCTGTCCTGATAAGGAGCTGACGATGGGCCGAGCGCGGGCCTGGGGGGCCGCGTTGTTGCTGTCGGTTCTGCTTTTGACTGCGGCCTGTGGCGGGGATGACATCCCGGCCACGCTGACCGCGCAGGCCAACGTGCTGACTCTTCAGGCCGACATGATGACCGCCCAGGCTGACTCCCTGATGATCGCCGAGAACCAGGCCGAGGTTGCCCGCGTGACCCTGACCGCCTGGCCGGGCCTGGCCATTGCCACGCAGAACGCGCTGTTGAGCGCCGGCGCGACGGTGCAGGCGCGTGCCGTCCAGCAGGCGGTGGCCACTGCGCAGGCCGTCGAGGCGACCATCCGGGCCGACGCTGTCAGCGAGGTGGAAGCCATCGCCGCAACCGACCTGGCCGTGCAGATGGCGACCATCGAGGCTGGTCGGCAGGACCTGGCAACCGCCGTCGCCGAGCGTGAGATTCTGGCTGTTACGGCCACCCAGGCGGCGATGGACTTCGCCACAGAGGTGCAGCGCTGGCAGGCAGCCGGGACGCTTTCCGCAGCCGGTTATGAGGCCCAAATTGAGGTCTTGAGCGGGACGGTGGCTGCCCAGGTCGGTAACCTGGCGATGGCCGCCAGCACCCAGGAGGCGCTTGTTGCCACGTCTACGGCGCAGGCGCAGACTTTCTCCGATGAGGTGGCCGGTTGGGAGAGCACGGCGACTGCGCAGGCGGCCCTCTATGCCACGCAGTCCAGCGCCTTCGACCAGGCTCTGGCCGGGCAATCGGCGGCGCTGGCCACGGCGGCTGCCGAGCGGGATACGCTGGCCCTGGCCGCCACGCGCAGCGTGGAGCAGGCCGCGACGGAAAGCGCGGGCTGGCAAGGGCTTGTCACTTTGCAGGCCGTGGCCCATGCTACCCAGGTGGCGGAACTCGACCGTAACCTGGCGGGCCGGTCTGCCGCCCTGGCGACATCCGACGCCGAGCGGGAGGGACTGGCTGCGGCGTCCACGCAGAGCGCCGTGGAGGCCACGGCGGCCAGCGAGCGCTGGCAGGAAGCGTTGACCCTGGAGGCCGCCGGGCACGCGACTCAGGTGGCCGGGCTGGACGCTGTGATCAGGACACAGGAATCGATCATTGAAGCACAGCGCACCACGCTGACGGTTTCTCCCCCCTCGCCGACACTCCTGCCCACGGCAACGCCTTCCCCGTCCTCGACCCCGACGCCAACCCGGACCCCAACGCGAACCCCATCCCCGACTGCCACCGCTTCCGTGACTGCCTCCGCTACGGCCACCTTCACCCGGACGCCGACCCCAACGCCCACTGCCTCGTCTACGGCAACAGCTACCTCAACGGCCACCGCAACGCCCACATCCACGCCGACCTCCACCCCCACCGTAACGCGGACTTTTACGCCAACCCCCAGCACAACCCCCACGCCCACCCCTGACGTGCTTTGCTGGGTGTTTGTGCAGAATCCCGCTGGCGTCAATGTCCGTCGGGAGCCGGGTTTGAGCGCGGCTCTGCTGGTGGCCGCGCCCCAGGGGACGGCAATGCAGGTTAAGCGCACGCTGCTGGATGCTGAGGGACGCCAGTGGTACTTTGTGGAGCTTGAGCTGCGGGCGGGTGTGGTGCGGGAGGGGTGGGTTTTGAGCGACGTGGTGGCTGAGCTTACGGCGTGCCCTGCCGGGGATAATCCGTGACGCTCCCCACGCCTAACACTTGCACCTGCATGCAAGTGCAGGTGAGGCAGGGGGCTTTCGCGCCGATTTTTCGGTAAGTCGCGAGGCTTCGGCCTGGCTGGTCGGTGGAGGGCCGCGCCTTGCCGTTCGCTTCTAATCCTGCGTTTACCTTTTGCTATGATAAAACTAACGGAACGGCGTTAGCCTGAAATATTAGAATAGAACAGGAATACGCAGGTGTAGGGGAAGCTGGCAAGATGGAGAACACGCTGAAAACGATGCTGCTCATGGCTGCGCTCACGGTGCTGTTCGTTGCTGTGGGCTGGTTCATCGGCGGCAATGCAGGGATGCTCTACGCATTCTTATTTGCGGTGGTCATGAATATCGGGGCCTGGTGGTTTTCCGATACGCTGGCCCTGACCATGAATCGCGCCCAGGAGGTCAGCCCTGAGGAGGCGCCGGAGCTGCACCGGCTGGTTGAGGAGCTGGCGGAGGAGGCGGGGATGCCCAAGCCGCGCGTGTACATGGTGCAGAGCGATGCGCCCAACGCCTTTGCCACGGGCCGCGACCCCGCCCACAGTGCCGTCGCCGTGACGACCGGGATTTTGCGCCTGCTGAACCGGGAGGAGCTGCGCGGCGTGCTGGCGCACGAGATGGCGCACATCAAGCACCGCGATACGCTGATCGCCTCGGTTGCGGCGATTCTGGCGGGGGCCATCATGATCCTGGCAAATATGGGGCAGTGGTCGCTGTTCTACGGCGGCATGCGCTCCCGTAGGCGGGATGAGAGTGGCATCGAGGCGTTGCTTGGCCTGCTGCTGATCATTCTTGCCCCACTGGCCGCCCTGCTCATCCAGATGGCTATCTCGCGCTCCCGCGAGTTCAGCGCCGACGAGGGCGGGGCGCGGATCGCTGGCAATCCGCTGGGGCTGGCGAGTGCGCTGGAAAAGCTGGAGTGGTGGTCGTCATCTCACCAGCCCATGCAGGTTAACCCGGCCACGGCGCACCTGTTCATCGTGAATCCATTGCGCGGCGCTGGCGGCTTTGCGGACCTGTTCCGCACCCATCCAAACACCGGGGAGCGCATCCGCCGCTTGCAGGCGCTGGCTGGCTACTGATCGGCCTTCCCACTATGTGACAGACCGGGCCGGGTGCGGCGGAGGGTTGGCGCGCCCGGCCTCATTTTTTGCGTCCGATCAGCAGGGTGCTGAAGTTGAAGGGCCAGGGCGCGAGCAGGCGCAGGACGCGGCCCAGCCAGCGGGCCAGCGGCGTCGTGCGGTAGTAGCCCTGCGCACGGAACGGCCTCCCCAGACCCCACAGCGTGAAGTCGTGGCTGGTCGGCCTCACCTCGACGATCTCGAATCCGGCTGCCTGGGCCTCGCGGATCAGATCGTGCTGGGTGTAGGTGCTTTCGTAGAAGGCATCGTCTGTCAGCAGGCTGCGGCCCTGCTGTTGCCGCCGCCATCGAATCAGCCTGTGGACGACGTTCGGATAGGGGATGGTGAGCACCAGCACGCCGCCGGGGCGCAGGACCCGCGCTGCTTCCCGCAGCGCCGGCCCCATGCCGTGCTCGAAGTGCTCCAGCACCCCAAAGGAGAGGTAGGCGGCCAGGGAATTATCGGCGTAGGGCAGGGCGTGCACGTCCCCCGCCTGCAACGACAGGTCGGGGGTGTGCGCCCGCGCTTTGTACAGCGCATTGATGGCGTAATCCAACCCGATAACCTCAAAGCCGCGCGCGCGCAGCTCGATCACCACCGCGCCAAGCCCGCAACCGGCCTCCAGGATCACCCCGTCGCGGGGGAGGTGGCGCGTGTAGGCGGCCAGGGTCTCCTGGGCGCGCGGGTACTTCAGCGCTTGCAGCTCGACTTCCACACTGGCTTCGTCCCAAATCGCTTCCCAGCTTTGCCGGGTGGCGTCATAAAGGTCGGTCATGCTATCAATACCTTTGCCGGGTTCAGGCGCATTGTTCGTTCTCCGCTGCCTTTCTGGGGGCGCAGAAAGGCACGGCAGCCCGTCTATTGTACTCGCTTGTGTCCTGGTCGCACGGCCCCGGCGACGGCTGCGCCGGAGCATTATGGCAGGGGGATCGACTCGGCCTGTGATGGCTGCCTGGTATTTTTTCCAGACCGATTACCGAAAACTCGGCGCGAAAGCCCCCAGCTCACCTGCACTTGCAGCGCAGGTGCAAGTGTTAGCTGTGGGCCTGTCCTTGCTAACGCAAGGGGATGAAGCGCCGCCCTCCTTTCTTTGAACGCTACAGTCTGATAGAATTGTTCCAGGTGTAAGCAGATGATCCGCACGTACAAGTACCGCCTCTACCCCTCCCGGTCTCAGGAAACCAACCTGTGGCGTGTT
>FWWM01002755.1_pt1 | contig 38700 bp, 31 predicted proteins | sample 2228351 | NCBI WGS metagenome assembly FWWM01 (sample SAMEA103939774, study PRJEB20133) | metagenome
TCTGTCCTACATTTAATTACTTTATCACCATCATCTTTTTGCTTGATACAAAATCTCCTGCCTGAATCTTGTATATATACACTCCACTGGCAAGATTGCTTGCATCAAACTCTACCTTATATCTTCCTGCTTCTCTGTATTCATCAACTAATGTGGCAACTTCATTACCAAGTACATCATATACCTTTATTGTTTGATGACTTCCTACGGGCGATTGCCAGCTTATTACTGTTACCGGGTTAAATGGATTCGGGTAGTTTTGCTCGAGAGAAAATTCTTCAGGTATGAAGGATTCTTCAACATCTTCCTTAGCAAATATTAAACTGTTACCAAATCTTATCATACCATTTACTGGTTGCAGATTCATATTATCAAACACAATCCTGTCATTATTATTTTTATCCCAGATAATAACTCTTAATTTGTCTGGATTATTAAGCGCCATTAGCATAAATCCATAGTTGCCCTGAAAATTAATTTTTCCTGTTCCTCTTAAAGTTGCTCTGTTATTCTCAACCAGCAACCAGTCAATTTTATTACTTCTGAATAACATTGCTAATCGTGGAATAGAAAGATTAATTCTTCCGCAAGGATCAAAATTCAATCCCCTGTCCCGACCGTGAAATTCAAAAAGCAATTTAACATTCTGAAATTGCAAAGGCTGATTTAAAGGTATTACTTTATTCATCGAACCTGCACCAAGAATTGAAGATTTGGAAATCCTGTCTCCAACATTTAATATTCTTCCAATCTCTTTTGGGAATAGAATATTTCCCTGTCCTATAACATATTGACTTACTGCCTCAAATTCCGTTACACCGGTAAGAACATTCAAATCAGTATAAGGGATTGCAAGGTGATCAAGTATTCCTATAACCATTTCATTTGCAGTTATAGAATAAGTTGCAGCAGGATCAACAGGTTGATTATTGATTCTGACTGATACGACTATTGAACCCTGTGGTTTTGTTGCATCGTATGTATATTCAATTCCTGAGCATTGTATCATAAACTCATCACTCAATTCTATATCAGCAAGTCCAAACTCCAGTCCTGCTATCAGCGCAGCACCAACCATATTGAATGTTACAAGCTGAAATCCCAGTGTATTAACCATATTAAATCCGTATCCATTCAATCGGAAAATATCTGAAGGAGTAAAAATTCCTTCCCAAAGCGGAAGTGCAATAGAACCACCTGCCTGAAAAGCAATATGAGTTCCCGTGTAAACTTTAAATGCATCTGCAACAAGGTTACCTGCAGGTGTATCGTGTGATCCCAGTTTTATTAAATCTCTTGCTTCTTCTTCAAAATATGCAAAGGAATAACCCATCGGTTGTGTATAGAAGGGAATTCCATAAAATGTTTCAATATCAGTAATCATATTTGCAACTATCGCCTGAACAGTTGGTTCCTGAGGAAAGTTTGTATCAATCGGGATTAATTGATAGTCAATTAAATTAAATGTACCGGCTTCAAAAACAAGTTTCATCTTACCTGCACACATATAATTTGATCTCGCCTGTACTATTAGAGTAGTTCCTCCAAAAGGATTGGTTATAGAAATTGGTGATTCATATTTATAATGATCATGTCCTCCGACAATTATATCAATTCCGGAAATATTTGTAGCTAATTGCTGATCTATTGCAACGCCGAGATGTGAAAGTAAAATTACAACATCGCAAAGTTCCACATTCCGTAAAGTTTGTACTGTGGCGTAAGCTATCGTTGCCAAATCATCGCTGATTATTACCGGAGAAGGATTTGAAATAAGATTGGTTGCAGGAGTTGTTAATCCAAAGATTCCAACTTTTGTATTTCCATATTGTTTAATTACATAAGGATGAACATAATTCTGCAAACCAGAAATTGTTGGATCAGAAAAATCCGAGTTCGCCGAAAGCAAAGGGAATGCATCAGACGGATTGGGATAGGCATATTGTAGTGAACCAAGCAAAACTTCAGGACCCAGATCAAATTCATGATTTCCCAAAGTCATTGCTTCAAGTCCGAATGAACCAAGCAACTGAAGTTCAGGAACATGAAAGTACTTATTAAAGAAAATATCACCGATAGAAATATCTCCCGCGTGTAGAAACAGAACATTAGGTTCAGTCATTCTGGTCAAACCGACTAAGGTTGCAATCCGGGAAATTCCGCCCATAGTTCTGTGGTAATTGTTATCACGAGGACCAATTGCCCAAGCGTTGAATGGGAATCATTAATATGGAGGATTGTAATAGTATCTGGTTGTGAAAAAACAACCGAAACAAGCAGAAAAGAAACAACGATTGTCATCAATGTTTTTTTCATTTTTAATTCCTTGAAGATTTACATTGATAAATTATTTATCCACAAGAGAGCAATTGTCACAGAATTGTCAAAATTTATTAAATCAGAATAAGTGACCGAAATTCAAATAAAAACCTGTATCACTTTCTGTAAAGCCGAAATCTGCCCTGACAATAAAGTTATCCATAAAAAACCTTAGTCCTGAAACTCCTCCCAATATCCAGCCGGGATCGAGAGGTCCTATATAATCAGCTGATCCTCCATTCGCCAAATCAAAACCAATTACTCCCCCGAATCGCCACCAAATGGGGAATCTTAATTCATTGTTGAATAAAAGAACCGAGTCGAATCTGTATTTATCCATAGGAAGTCCCCTCACAGTGTTGTTTCCACCAATGGTAAGCATATTAAACATTGATGCTTTGCCAAATTGAAGAATTGTTTCAGCTTTACCTCTCATAGCGAGAATAAGGTCTTTCGATATAATTTCTTTATAGTATTGATATGCGATGAGACTTCTGAAAAGCCCGCTTGAATTAAATTCAAATTCAGGTGCCCACTCAATTTCCAGAGTTATAACCATTCCGGATTTAGGGTTAATATAACTTTTTCTGCTATCCCATTTTGAATTAAACATAATACTGAAAAATCTGTCAGTAGAGGCAATATTATCAGGAGGTAAATACTCTGTCCTGTTCGGATCTCTGTATACATCATAGAAACTAAAAACTTTATATTGAAATGCAAGTGTTGTTGTAAAGTCGGTTAGGAATGCTTTAGAAAGAAATAAACCTATAGTTGTTTTCTTAAATTTACACTCGTCTGTAAGCGTCAGGATAGGATTATCCGGTGTGAAATATCTATTGTAGTAATAATAATAGTAGTATTTGCTAAACTTATCATATTCAGCAATTATATCTAAAGCAAAAGAATATTTTTTCCCCTGACGACTTTCAAAATCAGGATTTGAAAAAACAATTTTATACCACTGCTCTCCTTTGGTGCTGTTAAACAATATTATATCAAAACTTTCTTTTGTATTAAGCTGATCAAATAAAAATAATTTTGCACCATACCCTAAACCCACATCAGTATCATAACTGATGATTGGAAGTGCTTCAAACTTTGCTCTTGCACTATCCTTCTGACCATAAGAAGATGAAAGGTAAACTAATACTAAAACTGCCTGAGCGATTATCAGAATTTTCTTATTCATTTTATTCACCCTACTAATAATGAATGATTTTTTCCTGATCATATTGCTTCAACAACTCATTTAACTGCTCTTCTGTTATTTCACGCGGAATGCGAGCATAAATTCGCAAATTCTTTATCTCATCTAATGGTAAATCGGCATTCCATTGAGAAGGACTGGGTAAAGTCGCACTGTAAATCAGTAAACTAATAAATCCCGGTAATGCTAAGATAGCACCGATAAATAATCCATCTCTCATATCTCCGGTATAAATACCTCCTGTTATTCCAACTATAAAAGCCGGTATAATCTGAAAGAGTAATGCAGATCGCTTTCCTTTTCCGGTGTAACCACTAACTTCGATATGCTTTATGGAATTGAAATTTACTGCAACTATATTTTCAACTTTTGAAGATATGAGATTTGTAGTTTTTATTTCCTGCTGATTGAGAATTATTGCTTCTTTAGCTGACAAAGAAATCAACTCACCCTCGATTTCGACTCCGGAGAATAAACTAACAACCACATTATCTCCATACTCTGTTACGATGTACCTGTTAACTGAGCAGGAAATGAAAAAACTAAAGATAATGCCAATCATTACTATTTGTTTCATTTTGCCTCCTTCAAAAAAATTCGTGAGTTGAAAAATTCTTTTTCCAGTAACTCTTTATTTTCCATCCAGCTTTTTACTAATTGATCAAATGTGGCTTGAATATCAAAAAGATTGAAAGTGTAAACTGTATTTTTTTCTTGTATCCAATTCCCTCTTATCCATTCATTATAATAGCCGCGCGATTCAATGAAAAATGTTATATCAGAATCCGATGTGGCTGTATAATTATAATATAATGTGTAACTATCACCCGGATTCGTAACCAAATAAAGCTCATCCTCAGAATTTGTATCATTGATGAATTCGTTTCTTTCTTCACTCTGATAATTAACTAAACTATAAGGTGTCAAATATTCTTTGAGTAAAGAGTCATTCGAGTCAGTAGTATCGATTGCAATAAAATCAATCATTATGTTGTCAGGAATGAAACTTAACCGAACCTTAATATCCTGGTTTTTATCAACAGGTAGTTCGGCAACACAATATTTCCAGTTAATTGGTCCTGCATCCTGAAATTTTCCTACTTCAATCCATTGATTATTTTTCTGCAATTGAATTGTTATTCCTGAAAAGAAGTCATAAACCGTTTTGAATTGCATAGCATAGACATAATCGTCATTCATTTTTTTAGCCCATTCAAGGGCATTTATTCCCTGTGAGCCAAGAATTACATCATAGAGCAATACTGTTGACAGCAATGTGTTTTTGAATTTAACTAACATTTTAACTTTGTCTTTATGGTGTGGATTTTTAAAATCTATTTCAATAAAATTTTTAACTGGTTTTTCCCTGAGTTCTAAAAACTTTTCCTCTTTACTTCTGAAGGGAAATTCATCGTCACTAATGAGCAATTCTGAAACATCTTCGCCTAAGCTTGAAGTAGCGCTTTGGAAAGTGCTCAATTCATTAATCTGACAGAAAGAATTTTTATCAGTCTTAATTACTTTTGTTCCTTCAGGATGTTTAACAGCAATCAGATTAAACTTATTTATATAATGTGTTTCGAGTGCTTCATTAGTAATTTTTAGTTTAATTAGACCATTATCAGGAACTTTGAATTCCAATCTATCGAGGTCATCTTTCTCAAGTTGACGAGAGATGCATTTTGAGAAAAGTTCTGATTGTAGTAATTCCCCATCATCTGAAAAAGTGTAAACGGTGGGACAAGAACCAAAGCAACATTTAGGACAAGCCAAACAGTATATTGTTAAAAAAGAAAGCGGAACACCAAAAATTACATTCATCACATCAGCAAAGTAAACACCACCTGATGTTGTTTCTTTGTATTGTGTAATTGCCACAATGCTGTCTAACAGAACCCTGTCTTCAATACCTATTAAGTTGCCTTTTTAATCATACATTTCAAATGTACCAACTATTTGATTATCTCTAACCTCAAAACCATCTTTTATTACAAGAATGTAATCATTTTTAAGATATGCTTTTACCTGCTCGGAAATGTAAATTGATGTCGGGAGGGTATCACGATCAACTCTCACTGCTTCATATGTCCTGTTACAGCCAGACATAGAAATGATGGCAATTATAATTGCCAGTACTAATGGAATAAGTTTTTTATTCATTTTAAGCTCTCTTTTTCTGAGAGAAAACTATTATTATTCAAAGAACAATTTGTCAGGAAAATGTAAAGATCAGGTCAAAATTTTATTTGATGAACTTATAGCCAATTTTATGTACTGTAATTAAATGTTTTGGATCTGAAGGATCATCTTCAATTTTATTTTCTGAGCGAAAGAATAAAATTATCAACTGTTCTTGTTGTTGGATAAACATCGTATCCCCATCATCACTTCACCTTGGTGCTGAACAAAATAATGCAATATTCTGAACTCTGTTGCTGATAATTTAATCGGATCTTGATTTTTCATTACTTCAAACTTTTTAAAGTCAACAGTAAAATCTCCGAAAGTGTACCTTTAAATTTCTCCTGAATCGAAAGTTACTCTTCTTAATAGCGCTTTAATCCTTGCAATCAATTCACGCATGTTGAATGGTTTTGTTATATAGTCATCCGCACCGATTTCAAGTCCAAGAATTTTGTCAACATCATCTTTTCTGCTTGTAAGCATAATAATCGGAACTCTGATTCCGGATGCTCTGAGCGTTTTACACACCTCAATGCCATCTATATCCGGTAATATCAGATCAAGGATTATCAGATCGTTATTTCCCTTTGTTGCAAGATTTAAACCTCTTTCGCCGTTTTCAGCTTCTGATACATCAAAATGCTCATTTGATAAACTTTCTGACACTGCTAACCTGATTGCAGGATCATCTTCAAATAAAAGTATTTTATTCATTTTCAATGCTCTGTTTGGTTTAAATGTGGTAAATATATTTTTAATTCAGTTCCAAAGTTTTCTTTGCTGTTAATAATTATCTTTCCCTTGTGTGCATCTATAATATGCTTCACAATAGTCAAACCTAATCCTGTGCTATCGGTATTCCGGCTATTGGATGACTGATAGAATGGTTCAAATATTTTTTCATAGTCTGATTCCATGATACCAATTCCTTTATCGGAAAAAGAGACACAGGCATAACCATTCTCTAAAAAAGTTCGTATTGTTATTTCTTTTTTATCAGAAGAATATTTCACAGAGTTTGATATTATGTTTTGAAACGCTTCAATTATTGTATCCTCATCAGCATTTATTAAATCATCAAAATCGGATAGTTCTACTTTCACCTCAAACTTGTTAATTGATAAAGTGTACTTCATCAGATAAATAACTTTTTCAACAATTTTGTTAAGGTGATTTTCACTGAGAGAATATGTTTTTAGTCCTTTTTCGATTTTCGCAAAATCCAGAACATTGTTGATCAATCTGGTTAATCTGTCTGCTTCACCATCAACTATTTCAAGATTTCTTTTAGAATCTACAGAGAGGTTTTTTTCTTCATCAAGAATTTTTTGAACAAAAAGTTTTATCGAGGTGAGAGGTGTCTTTAAATCGTGGGAAACGGATGAAACAAATATAGATTTCTGTCGGTTAAGCTGCTGCAATTTTTCAGCTTCAAGCTTTTCAATAATAAGCTGCAGCTGAAGGTTAATTCTCTTTATTGCGGAAGCTGCTTCGTAACCTATGCTCCTTAAAATCTCTACATCTTCAATAGAAAACCTGACACCAGATTTTTTCTTTCCAAGCAAAATAACACCGTACAAATCCCCCTCTTCAGTAACGATAGGAAGTATCAGACTGATTTTCCATTTTAACAAAGTGTTATCATAGATCGGAGATAATTTTGCTTCTGCTTCAACACTGTTCTTTTCTGCAGCAATTTTAATAAACTCATTTTTTAATTTTTCATCTTTAATGAGAAATTCTCTTCCGAGTAATAAATCAAAGTTTTTATGTCTTGTGAGATGAAGCTGTTGTTTCTGACTATCAAAGTAACAGAAAGCGATTTTCTCCACTGGCATTAAATCATCAATTTTTCTTATCAGAAATTCTGAAAGATTCTCAACATCGCTGAACTGTTTTATTTCCAAAAGAAAATGACTTAATTCTTCTTTAAAGCTATACTGAACACGAAAGAAAACTCTATCAACATATTTTTGGACTCTGTTCTTTAATGGTTGAAGTAAAAGTGCTACAAATACAGCTGCCATTATTGATACTGTCGTCTGATTAATTTGTGCGAAATTGGAGACGATAAAACTAAGCACCGAAATGTAACTTATTATGATTACAGCAATAACAATTGTATAAACAACACTTCTGTTAATTAAGTAATCAATATCCAGCAACTGATATTTAACAATTGCAATTGTAAAAGTAAACGGCACTGCCCAAAGCAGAATCAAAATGAAATCTTCTGAAATGATTGGTCTTTTTGAAAGTAATATTGGTAAAGACCAAAGCATTGCAAAGCCAAGGGGTCCGATAAGAAATCCGTAGAGAACCCATTTAAGTTTTTTCCGAGCAAATATTTCTTTCTCGCTATAATAACTATGAAAGAAATTTCCAATTGAGAAAACTACACCTGTAATCAAAAATAATCGTGAAATGTTAAATCCAGTCAGATACGAATTTATTGAAGATGAAGTAGCAGTAGTTAATAGTGAATTGTATGAAATAAGATTGAATGTGCTGAGAATTAATGCCGGTAAATATGCTGCTATTAGAAAGTATTTATAGCTTTCTCCTTTTTTATCTGGAAATACAAATGTGAATTGAGCAAACAGCATTGGCACTAAAGTGTAAAAGTAGTGGAAAGGTATTCTCGAAACCGAATATGGAAGAATAACTGATTTATTATTATTAGCCCAGGTAAGAGTAATTAAACAGGTAATACCAATAGAAGCCCAATGAAAAATTAATGCAGCGGTTCATTTGGTTTTCTGACAAGAATAAAAACTGCAGCTAGAAAGAAAAGCAGTGAAGTGAATGAAAAATTAATTATGTATGTAACCGGATAAAATTTTCCCAACACAACAGCTGCTGAATTTATCATACCATATTCTCTGTAATTAATTTCAATCTGTTCGTTTATATTTCTTTTATCATTTATCAACTCAATTGCTTCAGGAGTAGTTACAGAAATGCCTTCAACTGATAATTATTCTTTATCGTTAAGAAAGTAGTAAGGTGAGTTTTTTCCGGATTTGATTAGTAAGGTACTATTAGTGGGAATGATTTCGAAAGGCAATCCTGCTTTTTCAGAAATCTGATAAATGCCAATTATACATAGTAAGAAAAGTAACGCATCAGATACTAGTATAATTTTTCGTTTCGTAGACGCCTCATCCACATATACCTCTGAATTGTTTGAAGAGGCGCGGAGATAACTCTAAATGCTCTCCTTTAAAATATTAATTTCTATTTTAATATAGAATAAATCCTTAATAATCAGCAATTAATATTGCTTATGATACGAAACGAATTTATTGTAAAGTGTTAATCCAATAATTGTTGCTACACCAATTAAACTGAATATAATCCATAAAGTGGCAGGTTGATTAAGTTTATCAACAAAATGAACATAAAGATTTGCGCCAAGTATTCCGCCAACAAAACTACCAAAGACACCATAAAGAAATGAATAACCGAGATAAAGAGCTTTTTTATCCTCAGGAGCAATTAAACCAACATAGCTGATGAATTTTGGATGAGCAGTCATTTCACCAATTGAAAAAATTATTATTCCGATCATAAATACCCAAATGTTTGTGTTGATAGCAAGAATAGCCATTCCAACTGTTCCCATCGCAATTCCGGTAATCATAGTCGGTAGTGCTTTGGTATTTTTCACGATATTTGAAACAATTATCTGAAGAAGAATAATTGTCCCGGCATTGATAACAGTTACATGCTCAACATCAAATTTCCAGTTCATATTTATCCCAAGAGCATTAAAGATTCCATTGACAAAATTATTTAACGAAGAAGCATCAACATATTTCTGAACATACCATAGTACAGAATCAAACATCTGAAAGTATAAAATCCAGAAACCCGAGTAAATCATAATTAATCCAATAAACTTAAAATCGGTAAGCACTAATACAGCGCCCTTCAAAACTTCAGCAAGTGATTTCTGACTTTCAGGTTTTTTGGGTTCCTTATAAACGAAAAAAGTTGGGATAAGCATTGCGGTTGTACAAACTGCGGAAGCAAGCATAACATAATTCCATCCGAAAGAATTTTTTATATACGGAACAAGTATTAAAGGGAATAAAAACGCTCCAAGGTTAATTGACCAATAAAAAATCCCAAATCCCAGAGTACTGTTTGATTCATTGGTTTCTCTTGCTATAGTACCTGATATCATTGGTTTGAAAGCACCTGCCCCAATTCCCATTATTACAAGACTTGCAAAAACAAGCGGATATTCTGTAGTTTGACTTGTAAGAAAATATCCAAGCCCTAAAAATATAAATGCAAAAGTAAGTGTTCTTTTATAACCGAATCTGTCGCCAATTGCGCCAGCAAGAATAGGAAGAATGTAAAGTAGCGGTTGAATCGTACTTTTGATTACTCCAACACTTTCTTTGGAAAAATAAAGTTGATCAGTCATATAAACAGAAAGAATACTCATCATTCCGTAATAAGAACCTCTTTCAAAAAATTCCATCATTATTACGATCCAGTAATTCAGAGAGAAAGATTTAAAGCCGGATTTTTTAACCTCAGAGTCTGACATATAAAATTCCTGGTTGAATTAATAAAAATTTTAGTGGCTCAAAGATAAATAAATAGCTTTATTCTTCAATTTACTAATGAACTTCAGGTTTTAAATTTTTACCTGTTTATTTACATTCACAACACAGATTTAAAACTTTCCACAAGCATAAAGGAATCAAATGAGCAGAGAAATACACAGATGGTACAGTCCAAACCTTAATAAGGATATGGAGATTGTAGTTTACGGAACTTACGGTTATGCATTGCTGATGTTTCCAACTGCCGCTGCAGATTTTCTTGAATATGAAAGATTTCATCTGATTGACAGCATTGCACCATTTCTTGCACAAGGCAAATTGAAAGCTTTCTCAATCAACAGCATCAACAATGAAAGCTGGTTAAATAATTCAATGCATCCGTCTCAAAAGGCAATAAGACATCAGCAGTACAACAGATATGTAGTTGAAGAAGTTGTACCATTCATTCACGCACATTGTAAAGGGCTTGTGCCGATAATTACAACAGGTGCATCGCTTGGTGCATTACATGCCGCAAATAATTTTTTCCGCCGTCCTGATATTTTTTCCGGAACTATTGCTATGAGTGGAAGTTATGATTTGAAGAGTTATTCCAAAGGTTATTACGACGATAATGTTTATTTCAATTCACCGGTTGACTATCTCCCGCATTGGAATGATGAATATATGCTTAACCAGATGAGAAGGGGGAAGATAATAATCGCTACAGGTCAGGGAGCTTATGAAGATCCTGATGCATCAAGAAGATTATCAGACATCCTTAATGCAAAAGGTGTAAGACACTGGCTTGATTTATGGGGTTATGATATGCCTCACGACTGGCCAACCTGGAGAAAGATGTTACCTTATTTTCTTGATTACATTAAATTCTGATTTTTTTAGTTAAGGGGAATATGAACTGGAAAGAATTTTGGGAATTCAGAAAAAGCAGAACCGAATTGATTGTTACAACCGCATTGCTTTCAATTTTTCTTTTTTCACTGACTAAATTCCTGAATTTTGTTGAGTCGAGAGATGGGTTTTCTTTTACTGATCCGATACTCTCGTTATTTCATCCACTTGATTTAACCTGGTTAACTTTTATCCTGATTTATGGATGTCTGATTACCGCAATTTTTTATCTGATTAGAAACCCTGAAAAATTAGTTTTTGCTGTTCAGCTATACATACTCATGGTAATAGTAAGAATAATTTCAATGTGGCTTTTACCTCTGAACCCACCTGAAAATATGATTCTGTTAAAAGATCCTTTTGTTGAATTATTCGGAACCGGAGAAACATTAACTAAAGATTTATTTTTTTCAGGACATACGGCTACTTTATTTATTTTATTCTTAACTGCTGAGAATGGTAAGTTAAAAAAGTTCTTCCTCGTGAGTACAATTATTGTCGCTATCTGTGTTCTATTACAGCATGTTCACTATTCCATAGATGTTTTCGCAGCAATATTTTTTACTTATGCTTGTTATTCCTTTTTGAAATTATTAAAAAGGTAGTCATTAGCTTTGGTATGTAATTTTAAGAAGGATTAAAACAGAGTTTTTATTAATTACAGAGGATGATAAATACTTTTAACTTCTTTAAGCTGGAAAATTTTTACAAATGTCAGGATATTTAAAATTAAAAAGGCGAGTTTAATCCTCGCCTCTATTTTTAATTTGGAAATTTTAGCGATAAGAATCTTAATAATCTAACCCTATCGAAAAATAAAATTTTGGTCCTGACCATTTTTCTACAAAATAAGCCCAGGCAACATCAAACTTCAGAAGAAAACCTAAAAAGTAAACTCTTGATCCAACACCTGTTCCGATTAGCAAATCTTTTGTTCTTGTTTGACCAAACTGATTCTTATCAAATAGCTGCAATTGTCTGTTATCATTCCAGGCAGTACCTATATCAAGAAAAGCTGTTCCGAGTATATTAGCAAAGAATAAAGGTATGCCTCTGGGAATAAGATAACCAATCAGTGGATATCTGAATTCATAATTCATCAATGCGTATTTAGTTCCGATTCGTTCAGAATAATCAAAACCTCGCATAGGAAGAACAACGGTAAGAAATGCAAAGTCAGTTGTAGAGTTAATTGGAATTTCTGTTGTGGCAAAACTTCTGTTAATCCAGTTTTCAGTTCCACCCATAAAAAATCTTTGGGCATTAGCACCGGAAGAATAACCGAATGAAAATCTGATAGCAAAGCTATAATCTGTAAAAAATCTGAAATAGGTTCTATAGTCTGCTGTTGTAGTCCAGAAACTTAGTCTTTTATTACCAAATCCCGGATTTCCATAAGTATCAAATCTGTATCTCGTTCCTTCAATGGGTGAAGTATAACCCCAAAGAACATTATCGTGAACAAAAGCCATTTGCGGAACAAAGAAACTTGCTTCCTCAAGAGGCACGGTGTAGTCATCAAGATTTTCACTCCTTACATTCATATAGCTTACTCCACCTTCAAATCTGTAAAAACGATTCAATGGATAATTTGCGTTTACAGAAATCTGAAAGTTTCTGAAGCGATAAAGGTTTATATAATCTCCTCTGATCAGATTTACAAATCTTGCAGTATGAAATCCCTCAACTCCGTATTTAATTCTTCCGCCGAGATAATAATAAGCTAAACCATAATCGCTGTTTTTCAGGTCAATCTGCAAACCTGTTACACCAATTAGCCGATGATCTCCTAGCACATCACTAAAAGATAAAATAGTTGTTCCGATAAGCCCATAGAAAGTACTGTAACCGGCATTTGCATAAACAAGATCGGGCCCGAATGTTACTTTGTATTTTCTGACTCTGAAGTTACCATCTTCATCAAGATTATCCTGAGGCGTAAAAAGATTGGAAATCTGAGCAACGGAATCCTGCTTCTGTGTAATTCCAAAAATATATTTTGAATAATCGCGTTCAGCTTTACTTAGAGTGTCATTCGGATCAACTACATTTCCGGTAAAAATTGTTATGTCTTCAGCATTTTTTCCGACTGTATCAGTAATGGCTTCATCAACAACAATAATCTGACCATCCCCTTCCAATTCCTTCTTTCTGATTTTTTCAATAAACAAAGTTGGCTTTAATATTTTCAGATCCGTCTTTGGTTCAAAAGGATTATTCATCAGAAAGATATTAAAAACTGATTCATAAAGAGAAGAGAAAGCCATTTTCTTTGTATCATAAGAAAGCGAAAGCTGATAAAGGCCTGTTAAAGAATTTGTAATTGGCGTTAAATCGGATTCTTCATCGGCAACTTTTAGAGATTTATCATCTCTTGTGAAATCAAAAGTATAAATATTATTTATTCCATTTATGTCTGAAATAAAAATTAATTTTGATCCATCGGCACTGATATGAGGAAAAGTTTCATCGCTCTGAGGAAGCTTGGTTATTCTTTCAATATTTCGGTTGTTAAGTGATATGCGGTAAATATCTTTCTGGCTAAAATCGGATTGAAATATTGACTGCCCATCAAGAGAATAATCAATAAGGAGAATATCGCCGCGGTCTGAAGAGAAATAGATATACTGATCATCATTTGACCATGAAGGATCAAAATCACCAAAAGAATCGTTTGTAATATTTGTTAAACTATTTGTTTCAAGTTCATAAATGTATAAATCTGATTGCTTTTTATTTTGCCCGATGAATGCTAATCTTAGTCCATCGTGTGACCAGGTTACACTTTGAATAGCTTCAAGTTTAATCGGCAGCGAAATAGTTTCTTCTGTATTAATATCAATTAAGTAAATTATATCATAACCATTACTCTTTGCTGAAAGAGCTATTTTATTTCCATCAGGGGACCAGGTTAATCCCGGCGTCAGGATATTCAGCTCTTCAAAATCCGGAGTTCTGTTTCCTTTGACAATTCTTTTGATTACCTTTCCATCAATTGCATCCATTATAAAAACATCAAAATAAAAATTCCTGTTAGAGATGAATGCAATCTTATCTCCCTGAGGTGAAAGCGCAGGAGATGTGTTATAAAATCCATCATCATTTTTGGGATTAGTAAGTCTTTTGGCAAACTGTTCAGGATCTTCACGCAAAGCAATATCAGGCCAATAAGTTTTTTTAATTTCTTTTTTCCATCTTTCACCTAATTCTTTCAGGTCTATTCCCAGAGTCTGGCGGAAAGCTTCAGGAACATTTCCAACGCCTTTAATTTTATTCATCAGCTCCCCTATTTTCTGACGGCCATATTTATTTGCAATGTAATAGAAAACGGACTGACCACCACGATAAGCAAAGTAACCATCAAGGTTCATCATATCCGGAAGGTTTTCACTTATAGTTGCATCCCGAAGAAACATATCAGTATCAACATCCCATCCCAATGCTTCATATTCAGCCAAACCTTCCGAGAACCAAATGGGGAATTGCAGTGAAATATTGCTTGATATAATATTTTGAATTGAACCACCGTAGTACATATCATTCATTACAGCATGTACTAATTCATGATGGATAAGGTGTCGGAATTGTTTGTAAGAACCTGTAAACTGAATTACAACTCTGTTCTTGAAAAGTTCTGTAAATCCCTGAATGCCTTCGCTAAGGTAAGTGTCTGTTACATTGGTTTCCTGAAAATCATTTTGAGAGTTGTAAACAATTATTGTAATTCTGTTATTTACTTTATATCTGAAAGTATTCTGTATTGAACTAAGTGCAGCTTCAGCGGCTTGTGCTGTAAATTCAGTTAAAGTTTCTCCACCATCATTAAAATAAATATCGAAGTGGTCTGTTTGAATGTAATACCAGACATAATCTTTGTACTGAACTTTATTCTTACCAAATTGTGCAAAAGTTAATTGCGGTAAAATAATCAGTACAAACACAGTTATAACAATCTTTTTCATAAACTTATTCCTTGTTTATTCTACAATGAGAAAGTCCAGTTCAAGTCTTTCTTCATTTACTCTTACAAGTTTAACATTAACTTTATCTCCAAGTCTATACATTTTTTTGGTTCTCTTTCCGATTATGGCATATTTTCTTTCATCATAAATATAAAAATCATCATCAAGATCCCTTAATCTTATTAATCCTTCAGCAAGAATTTCAGTTATCTTAACAAAGATACCAAAATGAACAACTCCTGAAATTATAGCATGAAATTCATCTCCGACACGGTTTGACAACAGTTCAACCTGTTTAAGTTTAACCGAATATCTTTCAGCTTCCATCGCAGTTCTTTCACAGGCAGAAATATGTTCACAGATTTCCTCAAGTTCATCGGGAGTATAACCAGCCAATCTCGAATTTTCAATATATTTGAAAAGAAGTCTGTGAACCAGCAAATCGCTGTATCTTCTGATTGGTGAAGTAAAGTGAGTGTAATATCTGAAACCTAATCCATAATGACCAATATTGTTGGGAGAATAAAATGCTTTAGCCATCGAGCGGATTGCTAGTTCATTTATGAGCGGTTCTTCTTCCTTACCTTTAACCTGATCAAGCAATTTCTGGAACTCACTGGATTTTTTAATTAAGTTCGGACTAACCTGATAACCAAGTGATTTAACAAATCTTACAAACTCCATTAACTTTTCCTGATCAGGCAAATCATGAACACGATACACAAAAGGTTTTGGCTCACCTCTTTTAGGTTTTGCTATATGTTCGGCAACAATTTTATTTGCAAGAAGCATGAATTCTTCAACAAGCATATTGCTGTCCTTCATTGCTTTGATGTATGCTTCAAGTGGTCTTCCGGAATCATCAAGTTTAAATTTTACTTCAAGTGTGTTAAAATCAAAGCTGCCTGCTTTCATCCGCTTTCGTCTCAGGATTTTTGCAAGCCTATCAAGCTTCAGAATATCTTCGGAAAAATCTCCTTCGCCGGTTTCAATTATTTTCTGAACTTCATCATAATTAAATCGTCGTTTTGAATTTATTATTGTCTTTTTTATCTGATAATCAATTATTCTTCCTCTGGGCGTAATTTCAACAATTACTGAATATGTAAGGCGATCTTCGTTTGGTATCAGCGAACAAATATTGTTTGAAAGATTTTCCGGAAGCATTGGAATAACTCTGCCAACAAGATAAACACTATTTCCTCTTAGCTGAGCTTCATTATCAAGGTTTGAGTCATATTTTACATAATGTGATACATCAGCTATATGAATTCCAACTATATAATTTCCATTTTGATTTACTTCGATTGACAGAGCATCATCGAAATCTTTGGCGTCTTCAGGATCAATGGTTATTACATTCTTTTGTCTGAAATCAATTCTTGATTTTATATCTTCGGGTGTAATTTCCAAAGTGATTTTGTTCGCCTCTTTAATCACATTTTCGGGAAACCTGTATCTTAATGCAAATTCTTTAGCAATTGAAGTAACCTCTGTATCAAGAGAACCGGGTTCTCCAAGAACCTCAATTATTTCACCGACAGGATTTTGTGAAGGTGATTCCCATTCCAGATTTCCAACAACTACTTTGTCACCCAACCTGGCAGATTTCAATTTATGAGGGTCAATATAAATATCGCGATGAATGGATGGTTCGTCGGGAGTTATGTAATACAGTGACTTTTCTTTTTTAAGAACACCTACATACTCTTTTCTTTTCCTGGAGATAATACGAATAATTTGTCCTTCCAGGTTTCTGCCTTTTTGTTTGGCAAAGAGTATTACTTCAACTTTATCACCATCAAATGCTGTTCCCAGATTTCTTGCAGCAATAAAAATATCATTCAGTTTTTTGTTATCAGGTATAACAAAACCATAACCACCTTCGGTTAGCTGAAGTGTACCTGTAATTTTATTTGTTGATGGAATTTGATTTAATTTAAATCTCTTTCCGGATTTCGTAAGAAATTTTTCATCGTAAAGTTTAGACAATGCGCTTTTTAATGCAGCATACTGATGATCAGAATTTGCATTTAATCGCCGGGCAATTTCTTTAGCTTTGTAGGAGCGACCCGGATTTTTTTTGAAGAATGCTTTTAATTCTTTTTTCATTAAAATTCTAATAAATATTTGATACCTATTTCATTATAAAGTTCAGCATTTACAATTGACTGATTAATAAATGATTCTTTTCGTTCAAGTTTGAGAAGAAATCTTTTAGTTATAGGCCAGTTGATTTTAACATTTGCTCTGCTAAGATCCTGAAACACTTCCGTAGTTCCACCAATTTCGTATCTGAAATTTCCTACTTTCCCGATAAGACTAAACTTTGTCTCTGAACCAATCTGGCGAAGCTGAATACTTCTGACATAATCTCCTACGAACTGATTGAGTACACCTCCTAAAACAGAACCAGCAAGATTAGTAGCTGTTGATGCTACTGCATCTCTTTCCTGAGTTGTTGCACCATCTGTAAATTTCCCAGCAATAATAAAGAAAACAGCATCAGATGGACTCTTTGTGGGATCTCTCTGATCCTTAATAATATTTTCCGTACCAATGTAAACACCAATGTTATCAGGATCTTTTACAAAATTCTGATTCAAGTCGCTCAACGGACCTTTCAATTTTATTTTAACTGCGACTTCCTGTTCAGCAGCGTTTCCGCTTTCAGTAACCGGGTAATAGTAATCTTTATATGTTGCCGTAATATCCAAAAGCGGATTTGAAATGTTTTCAAATTTTATATTTCCACTTGCTTCAAATGTTTTAATAAATGTAAGTTTTGACCCTTCAAGCAGATTAAACTGACCACTGGTTCTCTGAAGTCCGTTTACTGATGTTAGGATTACATTTCCATTTAATACGGCTGTAAGATCCTGATTTAGTTCTTTTGAAAGCATTATAACAATTTTTGCTTCTGTATCCAGTTTTACATCAATGGTGTAATTGAAATTTCTTTTTCCGGCTGAAATATTACCGGCTAATTCTCTTTTCTCAAATTCCATTAATAAGCTATCGAGCTGAGATTCAATTATACTCACTGCACTGTCATTACTTACCCACCTGTATTTAAAATCAGTTGTTCCTGAATAAGCTGATTTGGTTAATGGGAAGACTAATTCTGCTTCGGTAACACTTATTGGCATAGAAAGATTCATTTCTGTTTCATTCATTACAAAGGTAACATCACCTCTTGTCTGTATTGCAAGATCGCCGTAAACATTTGGGTTTACCTCTTTGGAAATTTTATCCAACACTTTTAAGTCACCATTGAATTTAAATTCAGCATTAGCAGGAGAAAATTTCTTAAGAATAATGCTCCCTTTCCCGGAAATTGTTCCACCGTTTTTTGTTCCAATCTGATTGCTTACTGATATGCTTTCAAAGGAAATTTCTTCATCGTCCCAGTACATTTTAGAATTGAATACATAAACAAGATTATTGTAGAGTGATTTAACTGTTGCTGAATTGAAAGATAAATAACCTGTTACGACCGGATTATCAATTTCCCCTTCCAGATAAATTTCAGTTTCAAGAATTCCACTTTTTATTTCTAGCGTAGGAATCAGATTACCGAGTGATGCAAGATTAAAATTATCTGACTCAATATGTAAATTCATTTCTTTTACTGGTTCTGAAAGACTGTCCGTACTGCTAAGATTAAGAGGAATGTAGCCAGTTATTGAAAGCTCCGGCTCAGCAGTTGCATCAATTGTTCTAACTATTCTGATGTTGGTGTTTAACCGATTATCACTATAGTCAAAGTTTCCAAGCAGTGACCCGAACTTTTTTTCATTAATTACTATATCTTTCATAGCAGCACTCAGATTAAAGACCGGATTTGAAATACTCCCGGTAAGTTCTCCTTCAAAACTGATATTTGAGTGAATATAATTATCGGATGCAAGAGAAAGTATTTTTTCGCTTAATAGTTTACTGCTGATATCCTGTGCCTTTAGATTGATTTTGCCATCAGAACTCTCACCAAAAGAACCAGCCGCAATAATTTTACCTTTGGCAGCATCTAAAACAAAATTATCCAGTATGAAATTACCTCCTGCATAGTATATATTCAGTTCATTACTGTTCTGAATCGGAATTCCTTTATAGATAATATTTAAATCATTGAATGAAACTTTAAGTGTATCCTTACTTACTTTTCCAAGAGCATTAATATTATAACTCAGATCATTCTGAATGTATCCGTTTGCAGAAATTTGTAAACTATCATTTCCATATCTGACTTTAAAATTTGATTTATAAAAATTTGTACCCGCATAAATTCTATCTGACATTAAATTTAAAATGAATTCGGTGTTAACTTCTAAATCTGTATTTCTTTTGTTAGACAGATTTACATTCAATTTCGATTGAGTAATAAATATCAGATTGTTTTCGGATAAATATTTCAGATAATCAAGATTGGAGTTTAAGACTAATTCAAGTGTATTTGGTGTTGCTTTAATTTCTCCGGTAATTATACCACCAATTTCAATTTGGTTGCCGTTGATTTTCAAAGGTACGAATTCTTTAAAGTCCAGAAGAATATCAGCATAAAAGGAAGAGTTCGTAATGGCAGGACTATTTATCTGAAGTTCTGCACCGGATTCACTTTCAATTCCAAATACAGGATTTATTTTTTCCCTTATCTGATTAATAATCACCTGACTTTCATTTGCAAATGCTTTAGCTAAAGTTGTTATGTAAAAATCACCTTTGAGCGTAATATCAGCTATATCAGAAACAAGATTTATTACTTTTATTCCACCGTCACTTCTTCTCACATCAAGAATTAATCTTGTGCTGTCAATTTCGTAATCACTAAAGAAAGAGTTTCTTATCTCTGTAATAATGAATATGTCCATACTATCAGGGTTAAATCCACGTCCCTCTGCATCGAGTGTGATGTTAATATTTGAATTAAGGGATTCGTCATTAAGAAGTTTTGCAAGGTTGAGATTTTCAATAAAGCCGTTTAATTTGTGATATGGATCTTGCTGATTCAAATAATCTACAACGCCGCTTAAAGAAACATTGGCAGTATCTGAAAAAATATTAAGATCAAACTGAATTCTTTTGTCTTCCGCTGAAGCATTAAACTGCAGCGAGTTGAGTTCAAGCTTTCCGAATGCAGAATTTATTGCATCGAATTGAACATTCGCATTTAATACTCCGGGATCAGTACCTTCTCCCGAAATATTCAATTTTGAATTTATCCGGCTGGGAATACCTGTAAATAATGAGAAATCAAAATTCTCAGTTAACAATTCAGCGTCATACTTCAGATTATCTGTTGAAAAATCGAGAAACGATTTTCCGGTTATTTTACCCTTTGCGCTTTCAAAGTTGAATGTTGAATTAAATGAAGATATTGACCCATCATATTTTAATTCACTGAATTTAATCAAACCAAAATCTTTATAATCGTTAAGCGATGGTGATTTTATAATTGATCCGACATCTGGCAGATAAATGTATGAATTATTTAATGAAGCGAAGATTTTTAAGCTATCCGGACCGAGAAGATTTTTTAATTCTGCATTGGCAACAATAGATGTCCTGCCAGTATAGAGCTCCAGATTTTTAATCTTCAGATCATTCATTGTACCTGCAGCATTTAATTTGCCATTTAATTCTCCTGAAAGTATTTCTAAATCGGGAACGAAAGTGGAAATCGCATTAAAGTTCAGTTTTTTAATATCAAGATCAACACGAAGTGGTGCAGTTCTCAGTTCATCTTCAGAAAAGTTTTCAAGAAAATCTACATAAGTAATACCTGCCGATAAATTAATCTCTGTGTTGTCCGTTTCGATTTTAAGATTATCAATACCAGCAGCATTCCGTGTTAATAAAAATCTTCCGGAAAAATTTTTAAGATTGAAAAAAGTGAAATTGGGTTCAAAGGAAAGGTTATTGAGCTGAAGTTGATAATCATATTTATTCAAATCAGCAAAAGCAGAAAGAGAAAGATTTAAGTTTTTTATTCGCAGATCATCAAAATTCATTGAAGGATAAATTGCCAAGCTGCCAAGATATTTATAGTTCTGAAATGAAAAATTAATGTTATAAAGTTCTAAAGAAGCAACAGAAATAGTAAAGGGAAATTCTGATTCGGTTGTATCTTCAGGTTCATCTGTTGAAGGAAATATTTTCAACAGATTTATTTCACCATCTTCTTCTTGAACAAGTTTGGCATTTACATCGCGAAGTTCGATATGACGAACATAAATATTTTTGAAAAGTAACTTAAGAGGACTCGTTCTTAGTTCTATATAATCAGCACTAATAACAGTATCTTTTTTAGTTGAGGTTAATACAGCATTTTTAATCAATAAAGAAGTAAAAATAGTTCCGTCAATTTCATCAATAGAAAGATTCCCTTTGATTTCATTATTTACAGTTTCAACTAATGTATCCCGAAGCCATTCCTTGAATAAATTTGTTTGTGAAATACCAAAGAATACCATAAGAAAAAAAATCAATCCGACAGCAAAATAGACTATAGTATTAACTATGTATCTCAGGACCCGTCGCCAGATTGCTATGTTTTTTACTAAAGTCAATTTTATTTGTATTTACTGAGTATTGTTTGAATAATTTTTGAGGTTGACTGATCATTTACGAATTCAATTGTTTTAACCTCACCACCATTGGCTTCTACAACATCTCTACCAACAATTTTATCTAATGACCAGTCAGCACCTTTAACAAGTATGTCGGGAATTATATCTGCGATTAATTCTGCCGGTGTATCTTCATCAAAAAAGGTTACATAATCAACAGGTTTAAGATTAGAAACTATAAAAGCTCTTTCATTCTGCATCAATATTGGCCTTTTATCTCCTTTAATTCTTTTTACTGAAGCATCGGTATTAATACCAACAATCAACACATCACCAAGTTGTCGTGCTTTTAGCAGATAATCAACATGGCCGGAATGAATTATATCGAAGCAGCCGTTTGTAAAGACAACTTTTTTATTGTGTGATTTTAATTGAGCTCTTACTTTTTTTATTTCATCACGGGATAAAATCATAACTATTTATTTTCTTTTATAATTGTATCGAATAAATAATTTGCGTCAATAGGAACAATTCCAACTTCTTCACAAACAAGTCCGCCGGCATAATTAGCAAGATAAGAAGCTTCAATAACATCTGCTCCGGCAGCAAGAGCAATTGTTAATGTGGAAATTACTGTATCGCCGGCTCCTGAAACATCAGCAACCTTTCTTGCTTTAGTGGGCATTCTTCTTTCTCCTGTTTCTTTTCCAAATACTGCAATGCCACCTTCCCCGAGTGTAAGTAAAATATTTCCAGCATTCAACTTTTTCAACAGTATATTTCCGGCTTTGGAAATATCTTCATCGGATTTGATTCTCATTCCTAACACATCTTCTGCTTCTTTTCTGTTCGGCTTAAATACAGTTACATTCCTATATGCGAAGAAATTATGAAATTTAGGGTCAACTGTTATCAATATGTCTTTTTTATTTGCAAGAGAAATAATTTTTTTAATTAATGTTTCTGAAAGCACCCCTTTGTTATAATCCTGAAGTATTATAGCATCAAGTTTATCGATTATACTCTCCAGATATTTATAGAGTTTATCCTGAATATTTTTATTTATCAGGTTTTTACTTTCTTTATCGATTCTTACCACATGCTGACTACCGGCAATCACACGAGTTTTTGCTGTTGTTGGTCTTTCATCATCTATTATAATTCCATCGTGTGAGATGTCCATTTCCTGCAAAAGAGAATTGAAAATTGAACCATAATTATCGTAGCCGATAACACCGATAGGCTCGGGTATTCCACCGAGTTTGAGAATATTTAATGCACAGTTAGCAGCTCCACCAAATCTGAAAATTTCATTTTCGACTTCAAGAACTGGAACAGGAGCTTCCGGTGAAATTCTTTTAACATCTCCCCAGAAATATATATCAAGCATCATATCGCCTATAACAGCAATTCTTTTGTTTTTAAAATTCTTTTTTAATTGAAGCAATCTTTTTTCGGAAATTTTTATCATAAATTTTCTCTGATTAATGAAATTTGATGTGCAAAATAACTATAAATTCAGATGGTTAAAAAGGCAGGAATTGCCCTGAGTTCTTTAAGTTTTGATTTATCTGACACCCCATCGTGCAAGAGGATTTGAAATTTTTATTCTGACTAATCCATTATCTGTTCCGAGCCAAAGGAAATGCCCGTCAAAAAATATTTTTCTGATTGTTGATGTTGATATTTCAATCTGATTCAGATCAACAGGAAAAACTTTTTTGTTCAATCGGTTTATCAAATACAAACCTTTGCCATATTCAGATTTGTCCTGCATTCTGAATTCATAAACTCCTGTAAGAATATAATTACCAACTTTCTCCAGCGAATAAATTCCGTTTCCTCCAAGTCCATTTGCTTTACCGATTCTCTCCCAGTTTAATTTTCTGTCATAAATATAAATTCCGCCAATATTATACTGAGGTTGCTCTTTAGTTATGAATTCATCTGTTCCAAACCAGATCGAATTTTTCAGAAATAAAATATCAGAAACTGAAACTGAAGTGCCTTCACCTTTAAACCAACGGCCCTTATTCGTAAAATATTCCCAGGAAAGATTCTCATCCTTTGCTTTTAAGTTAAGTTTATGAACTCCGGACTCTGCCCCAAACCAGATTGCACTGTCTGCTTCAGCAGAAATACAATTAATATTATTGGTTTTTGAATTGCCGGAAATTTCCCGGTTGAACTCTTTATAAGAATTTGCTCTTATATCAAACATTGTAATGTTTCTGAATCTTCCAATCCACAGTTTATTATTTTTATGATCAACATATAAGGATCTTATCCAGTTACCGAATTCACCACCATCAGAAAATTTTTTAAGAGTCCATTTTTTAGTTTTTCTGTTATATATAAACAAGCCCTCATTTCCACCGCCCCAAATAAAGTTTTTATTTACATCAACGCAATGGAATAAATCATTATTCACATCAGTGGTTTTGGATGAGTAGTTTATCCATTTGTTTTCTTTTGGAATGTACTGGAAAATACCTTGTCCGTAGGTAGCGACCCAAATTTCATTCTCAAACATTTTAATGTCAGTAATGAAAGCTTTTTCAAGAAACAATCTTGACTCAATTTGTGCTGAAATTTCTATCAGATGTGAAAAGAGAAATAAAAAGAAGAATAAACAATAAAGTTTAGAAGGAAAAAATTTACTATTAAAGAGAGAATTCTTTAAGATCAACATCAGCATTAAAATGTTTTATGAAACCCTGAATGATGCATTCAGAAAGATATTCGTAATTAATTTCTTTTTTAAGAATTGACTCAAGGTCAATTGTTGTTTCGGCTATTTCATTTTTTAATATTCTCTTGCGCTCCTCATCAAAATTAAGGTAATCAATTACTTTTAAGTGATAATTTCCGCATAAAATTGATCCGTGCTGAAGAACTACATTACCAATTCTTCTTTGCGCACTGCCAACAAGTTTTTTATTCAGAAAATTGATTTCGCTTTTGGCTGAAACAGCAAAACAAACAGAACTTTTATCTTCTTTATAAAAATTTTTAAAATCAACCTGATTATGTTCCAATTCGAGTTGATTTAATAATGAATCATAAAAAATTAGTCCTTCTCTAAGTGCCAGATTAATTTCGTTGTAGATTGCCCGTGCAGAATAATTCAGCTTAAGCGGAAAAACAACAGAGTAAGTAAGTTCCTCAGAATGAAGTATCGCTCTTCCTCCGGTTGGTCGTTTGACAACATCAATATTATCAATCAGTGCTTTGGGAATATTAACATCTTCAATTCGTTGATTTGCCCCAAGCGAAATACAATAAGGTTTCCATCTGTAAAGTCTTAAGATCGGTTCTTCGGGAAAACTCTTTGCAAGATCAAGATCAAAATCCATATTGAATATTCCGGTGTTTTCACCGGAGATAATTACATTCCACTTCATTTGCCTATAATACCTCTTTTACTCGAACGAATAAATTCGACAACATGCTGAACATGCTTATTATCAATCAGTTCTTCTTCAATTTTCTTCAGCGCCTGAGATACATTAAGTGATTTGTCGTAGATATAACTGTAAGCTTTTTTCAAAGCTTCAATATCTTCGGAAGCAAATCCACGGCGGCGTAAGCCAATGACATTTAAACCGGCGAACCTGAGGGGCAAATCACCACAAAGAATATATGGAGGAACATCCTGAACAGCACGTAATCCACCACCAACCATTGCGTGACAACCAACTTTACAGAATTGATGAACGGGTGTCATTCCGCCAATTATTGCGTAATCTTCGATATGAACATGTCCGGCAATCTGAACTCCGTTCGCAAGAATAACATTATCACCAATTTCGCAATCGTGGGCAACATGAGAATAAGCCATAAGCAAACAATTTTTTCCGATGCGCGACATTTTTGTTTCTTTAGTTCCGCGATGAAGAGTAACAAACTCATGAATCACTGTATTATCACCAATTATAAATACAGATTGTTCGTTGCTGAATTTTAAATCCTGAGGAACATGTGAAATTGATGCTGATTGTTTAATTTTAACTTTATTCCCAATTCTTGCACCATCATAAATAACAGCGTGAGGCCCAATCTGACAATCATTTCCAATCTCAACATCATCCTGAATAATTGCAAATGGTCCGATTATATTATTTTCACCAAGTTTTGCCTTGGGACTTACAATTGCAGTCGGGTGAATTGAATTCATAATAATTACTCTTCTGATTTTTGTTCTCTGTCAACAATACCTGCCATAAATTCTGCTTCTGCAACGAGAACATCATTAACATAGGAGCGTGCAGCCATAACCACAACTTTACTTTTTTTCTGAGTAAGTTCTACTTCCATAAAAAGTTGATCACCGGGCACAACTGGTTTTCTGAATTTGGCATTATTTATTTGCATAAAGTAAACAAGTTTTTCTTCAGGGTTCGGAAAGGAATTCAGTAATAAAATTCCCCCTGTTTGAGCCATAGCTTCAAGAATTAAAACTCCCGGCATAATCGGCTGGCCGGGGAAATGACCAACGAAGAATGGTTCATTTACAGTAACTGATTTTACACCGATTACCTTTTTATCCATATCAAGATGAATAATTTTATCAACAAGTAAAAATGGATAACGATGAGGAAGAATTCTTTGAATAGCATTTGAATCAAAGACCACTCCTTCTTTCTTAACAAACTGAAACTTCTTAACGAGTTTTTTCTGTTGATAGAGTTTTCTTATCTGTTTTGCGAATTCAACATTTGCCTTGTGACCCGGACGGGCTGCAAGAATCTGAGCTTTGATTGGTGCACCAATTAATGCCAGGTCGCCCATTAAATCTAGCAATTTATGTCTTACAGGTTCATTTTTAAATCTTAACTGTTTGTTATTTAAAATTCCCTGCTCACCTAAAACAAAATTTTCTGATATTCCAATTTTTTTTCCGAGTTCATTCAGCTCTTTATCTGTAAGATTATGATCAACAATAACTACTGCATTATCAAGATCTCCGCCTTTGATAAGTCCCTGGTTTGCAAGTGCTTCTACCTCACTAAGAAAACAAAAAGTTCTGGCTGGGGCAAATTCAGGAACAAACTCTTTCTCCAGATCAAACAAACCTGTGTGCTGGCTTCCCAGTGCAGGATTCTGATAATCAACCATAACCGTAATCCTATAGCCATCGAGCGGAAGGGCAACTATATCTATCTGTTTTTCTTCGTTGTGATACATTACAGTTTCATCAATGACTAGATAATCTTTTGGAGCTTCCTGCTGAACAAGACCGGCTCGTTGTAAAACTTCTACATAAGGCAGAGCGCTTCCATCACCAACAGGTGGTTCTATTCCATCAAGTTCAATAATTATGTTATCTATTTGTAAACCGACAATTGCTGCCAAAACATGTTCAACTGTGTGAACTTTAGCGTCACCAATTCCAATGGTTGTTCCTCTTGAAACATCTACTACATGCTCAGCAACAGCAGGAATTTCCGGATTCCCACCCAAATCAACTCTAACGAATCGAATTCCTGTGTTTTCTGCCGCAGGTTTAAATGTCATCGTACATTCTGTCCCGGTATGTAGTCCGATTCCACTCATTGAAACTGGATTGGCAATTGTTCTTTGTGTTTGAATCATATCCTTTCCTGATTTTTATTTAAATTTTTTCGTGAGCCAAAATAAAAAGATGAGCCAATAAATACAATTTAAACACCAACCAGTTATTGTGCAGATAGCTGTCAGTCACAGTTTAATTTGATGTAAAATAACTGCTATAAAATAAAAATACTTTCAGGTTCGTTGACAAAAGATTAATTTAACATCAGATAATATCGACGCTTTCTAACAATAAATCATTGGAGGTTGCTATGAAAAATTTATTTCTTTATGCGGTTTTGCTGATATCGTTTTCAGCATTCAATCTTTTTGCTCAGATACAATCCGGCACATGGTCTGTTAAAGAAGGACAAGCAGGTTATAATCTACATACAAATCAGGGTGAAAGAGCAATGACAATCAGTGTTCGGTTTTCAACTCCCTTTGAGAACAAACCACAAGTTGCTTTATCAGTAACACAGATTGATGCAGACAAAAATGCCAATCAGAGATACAATGTTGAAGCAATCTCGATTTCGAGAGATGGTTTTACGATTAAGGTCAGAACCTGGGCTGATTCAAAGGTTTTCAGTATTAGTGGCTTTTGGATTGCTCACGAATAGAAACTGTAATTTTGAAAGTGAAAACAATGAAATCAAAAATTATAATCATGTTAGTTCTAATCGGGATTTTTATTTTATTTATTATTCAGAATATTGAAGTTGTCAATATTCACTTTTTATTTTTTTCATTTCCTGTTTCACAGGTTTTACTTTTATTTATAGTGTTTACTATAGGTATAATCGTTGGAACGATGTTACCAGGTATTTTGTCTAATAATAAAAAGAAATCCGACAAGGTTGATGACAAATGAAAAATAAATTATTCTTTCCATTAGTCTTTCTTTTGTTATTATTTATTGGCTGTTTAAAGGAAATGCCTGATAAAGAACTAACGGTATCTATAGAAAGCGAAGACCCGATTAAAAATCTTCAGAAGCTAACAGCTAACGAATTCAAAACTAATGTTATGATTCTTGGCGTGCCACCTTTAAATGTTCTACGGAAGGATTTTTCGCCGGTTTTACTTGATAGCCTGATTATTGTACTTAAGAAGTTCAATCCATCTTTAATCTGTATTGACGGGATTGCTCCGAAAGATATTGATGCTGGCAGATATCCGGATGAGAATCATTTCAGATCTCTCTATCCAATTGCTCAAAAAGAAATTGAACTGGCTGACATAGTAAGAAAAAAATATAAATTAAGTTATACAAATGCTCTGAGTAAAGCAGACACGATTCTCAGTAAACAAAAAAACAATCGTGGACTTTCTGTTAACGAGAGATTCGAACTAATAAAATATTTTCTGGCTTCCTATGATCTTTACAGCGCGGCTTTGCAGTGGAGCTACCTTTCGGAAGGTGAAAAAATAAAAATTGATTTAGAACAGACCATAAAGAATGAACTGGAACAGCTTTCCAATTCAAATGATGAAAACAGCTCTATTGGTATTAGGTTAGCAAGAGACCTTAATATTCAGAAACTATACCCTATAAACGATTATTCAGACAAAGTTTATCTCGATAAAATTTCAGATATATTATATGAGGAAATGCTCATTAGCGAAGTATATCTCAATTCACGAAAAGATATTCTGGATGTTGTAACCGATAAGAAATTAAAAGAATCTTTAGCGGCAAAAAATTTACTGCCCTTTTTCAGGCATATAAATTCAATTGATTACATTATTAGATCAACTCTTAAGAATTGGGGAATTTATTATAAAATGTTTCTGGATTCCGGTTTAGACCGTACAAGAGTTGCTTTATGGGAAATGAAATGTCTTCGGATTGCTGCAAATATCAGAGAGATAAGTTCATTTCATCTCGGCAAAAATATATTAGTAATTATAGATGTATCGGCAAAGCCATTTTTGGAAGAGTATATTAAATCGTTAGGAGATGTTAAGGTCAGAGGTTTTGATGAATTTCATCTATGAAGAATTATTTGAATAAAACTAAATCTCCCAATCTCAATTAGTTTGAAACTTTTATTACTCAGAAAAGTAAATCTTATAAAAATTAAGAAATGATAGTCGCTGAAAATTCCAGCGACTATCTTGAAAAATTAGACCTTCATTTTTTCTGTGGGTACTTTGGTTTTTGTTGAGACACCCAACAGAGAATAAGCCGGGCAATATCCAAGAAAAGCGGTAAGAATTGGAACTAAACCAACTAAGCCCCACCAACTTTCATTAAGATACCCAAAAACAATTATTGCAAGACCAAGAATGATACGGATTATTTTGTCTGCGCTTCCAACATTAGTAGTCATAACTACCTCCTTTTGTTAAATGAAAAAATATTTTTTACAATTCTAAATTACAGTGAGTGAGATGCTAAAAAAGTGACAAAGTCACAAAAATTATTTTTTAGTCTTTTTTTGCAATAACTCGAGGTTAAGAATTTTTATCTGGCTTCTGGAAAGGGAAATAATCCGGGAATCTTCGAACTCTTTGAGTAACCTGCTTACAACTTCCCTCGAAGTTCCGATATCACTTGCGATTGCATAATGGGTTTTTGTTATTGTAGTATTACCAGACTGGGATTGTTTAATCAGATAGGAAGCCAGTCTTACATCAACATTTCTGAAAATAATTTCTTCAACAATGTTTATAATATTGGCTAATCTATCACTCAAAAGGTTAAACACATAAACTCTCCAATGCTCGTATTTATCCACCCAATGTAATAAGACTTCAGACGGTACACTGATAACTTCAGAATCTACTTCTGCTACCGATATTGCGGGAAAAGTTCTTTTAGCAAGAATACACGAAGCAGTTAAAATACACGAATCACCTTTGTTCAGATAATATAGGGTAATCTCCCTGCCATTTTCTGCAACTTTATAAACCTTAATCGACCCACTCAAAACAAACGAAAAGCTTATGCAGCTATCACCTTCGGTAGATATGATTTTGCCTTTGGGAATTTTACTGTAAACAGCAAACTGTAATAATTCTTCAACACCTCCCTTCATATTCCCGGCTAAGAACGGAAACGCATTTAATAGTTCATCTTTTTTTATTATTAATTTGCTCACGAATGTGATCTCTGTTTAGTCTTTCTTCAGTTGCCGGTTCAACATGAACAAGTACATTTGAAATTTGCGGGAAAGTAGTCATTAAATAGTCTTTAACATTATGAGCAATGTCGTGTCCATCGTGTACTGAGATATTTCCGTCAACAATTATATGAATATCGATAAAGTAATCTAATCCCATTTTCCTGACATAACACTTATCAGTAGCAATAACTCCATCAACCGAATTCGTTGCATAAATTATATCGTTATTAATTTCATTTGACGGAGCAGCATCCATGATTTCATCCAATGCCGGTCTGAAAAGTCGGTAGGCATTAAAAATGATTACTCCCGATGCAAAAAGTGCAGCATAATCATCTGCCTGCTCATACCCATCACCACCAATTAATGCGATTGATATGCCTATAAACGCTGCTACTGAAGTAATAGCATCACTTCTGTGGTGCCACGCATCATTCTTAACTGCAACACTATTAACTGAATCACCTACTTTAATTATATATCTGAATAAAACTTCTTTAGTGATTATAACGATAATTAGAACTATCAGTGTAAATGGGGCGGGTGCGTGGTGAGGCGTTATTATCTCGTGTATACTTTGAGTAATGATTATTAATGCTGCTACAAAAAGAGCAATTGCTACAACTATTCCCGCAAAGGGTTCAGCTTTACCATGACCATAAGGATGTTTTTGATCAGGTGGTAACTGAGCAATTCGCAACCCAGCCAAAACTATAATTGAAGTAAATACATCCGAAGCTGATTCTATAGCATCGGCAATAAGGGCATATGAATTTCCCATTATGCCGGCAATTGCTTTAATTGCTGCCAGAAACAGACTTGTAATAATTCCAAGGACTGTAGTTTTAATACCTTTATTTGCTGCTTCAAATGAATTTTTATCTGTCAGAGCTTTTTTCTTTTTTATTGACATAATTTGCTGTGCCACGAATTATAATTATCAAAAAATTTTTTGTGAATGATACTACTTTGGTTCCCAGGCTGAACCTTCACACGGAATAAAATTTTCTGTTGGATGCTTGTCATATTTCATACAAAGGACAGCGGACTCATCAAAATGTTTACAGGTTGAGCATAAAGATGACTCTAATACCTTTTTATTTTTTTCAGTAAATTTTCTGTAAGATGAAATCGCAGGTGAGATGACGAATAGATAAAATGAGAGAGAGACAATTAACCAAAAATATTTTTCGCCCCACACATCTTTGCTAATCCAAAGAATAAAAATCAAAAAAGCCGTACGAATAATTGTCCAATAAACTATCTCGCCCATAACAGGTTCCTAAAATGTCGGAAAAATTTACACAAACATACATAAAATCTTCAAAAATTTGCTGATTTTCTTATAAAATGTTATTATTAGATGGGTTCATTTGAAAAATTTGGCATCGAGGGCAAAAAAAAAGCCACTGTTAAGTGGCAGTTTTTACTTGTTGTGAGCGCGGGTGGGCTCGAACCACCGACCCTCTGCTTAAAAGGCAGATGCTCTACCCCTGAGCTACGCGCCCTTAAAAATTTGAGTGCCAAATATATAGAACACGAATTTTTTATACAAATAATTGAAAATCATTTAACGGTGGGATATGACAGAACTAGCAAAAAATTCTAAAATTCTCGTTTGCGATGACGAAGAAGCCTTATGTTACCTCCTCAAAGAACAACTTATTGAGGAAGGTTTCAATGTTGATGCAGTTTACGATGGTAAATATGCAATCGATTCAATTAAACAAAAGCATTATGATGTTGTGCTTCTTGACCTGAATATGAGAGAGGTTCAAGGTGAAGAAGTTCTTAAGTTTATTAAGGATGAACACCCTTCTATTGAAGTAATTATCCTTTCGTCTCAAACGGAAATGAAAAAAGCTATCCAATGCATTAAAGCCGGTGCTTATGATTACATTCCAAAACCGCACGACCCTGAGGAATTAATTCTTACTATCAACCGTGCCCTCGAGCATAAAAATCTTCTGGTCAAAACTGAAATTTTAGAAAAAGAAATAAACAAAAAACATCCGGTTAATATTATAGGTACAAGTAAGGCACTTCAGAGAGTATTAACATTGGCTAATAAAGCTGCTATGTCGGATTCAAACATTTTGATTGAAGGAGAAACCGGAACAGGAAAAGAACTGTTTGCCGAATACATACACAAACAATCAGCCAGAAAGGATAAGCCCTTTGTTGCAATCAATTGTGCCTCATTACCTGATCAGTTGATTGAAAGTGAATTGTTCGGACATGAAAAAGGTGCATTTACAGATGCAAAATCTACAAAGCAAGGTTTGGTTGAAATAGCTCACGGTGGAACACTGTTCCTTGATGAAATTGGTGAATTAAGTTTGTCACTTCAACCAAAACTTTTAAGATTTCTTGAGAATGGCGAGTATAGAAGAATTGGCGGAATTACAAATCTTACCTCTAATGTTAGAGTTATCGGTGCAACAAACAGAAATCTTCTGGAAGAATCTGAAAACAGAAATTTCAGAAAAGACCTATTATTCAGATTGAATGTTATTACTCTTACTATTCCACCATTAAGAGAAAGAAAAGAGGATATTATTCTGCTTGCAAAGTACTTTCTTGAGTCTAAGTCTCCGATTCGTTCACCCAAAAGACTATCACCTGAAGCAGAAGAATTATTATTGAATTATGACTTTACCGGCAATGTTCGGGAACTCGAACATATTATAGAGCGGGCAATAATTTTTGCTGACAGCGAAATAATTAAAGCTGAGGATCTTAATCTTCCAAGCTCGCGTGGTGTTGGTATTAGCCGAAAGGACAAACCACTCGAAATTCCATCGGATATTCTGAGTATGGAAGAACTTGAAAAGTGGCATATTGAAAATGTACTTAATGCAAACAAATGGGATCGGACACAAACTGCAATGCAACTGGGAATAAGCCCAAAAACACTTTACACAAAAATTAAAAAATACGAACTCAAGCAAAACTGATTAAATGTCTGATGATTTATTAAGAAGATTAAATGCAGCTGATTTATTTGAAATTCAAAACACAGGAATTGCATTAGCTGATAAAAACTACAAGGTAACCTGGTTTAATAAAAGCTTTAAGAAGACTGCAGGTACAGGAAGAATAAAGGGTGTTTCGCTCGGTAATCTATTTAATATTTCGCTACCCGATGGAGCAGAGATAATCTCATCTTCTAAATCTGTTGTAGTCCCTTTGCCATCTTATGGAAAGAATCTTATAATCACTCCAATTTCTCAGAACAGGAAGAATGATACAAGCACATTTTTCGTGGAGCTTTTTCCTCTGTCGGATTATACTGGTGATTTTGAGAATGATCAGATAATTCAGAATTTAAAATTCCAGAAAGAGCTTCAGGAAATTCTTGTGCTTTTGCTTCGGGAAAAATCTGTTGAATTAATCTCTGAAGAAATTCTTTCCAGACTTTATAACATTACTAAAAGTGATTTCGGAATTGTGGTTCTTTATGATCGTGACGATAAAAAAAATTATATCTATTTCGATCCACAGAATATTCTTACTTCAAAAGAAGAAATTCAGAAAGCAATAAATTACAATTCATCTTTTATCGTAAAATGGCTTGATATCAACAGAAGGCCCTTACTGGCTTTAAATCATCAGAATAATATCGGATATGGAATTGTTCAATCGTTAAACTGTGAATCAGTTTGTATAGCACCGTGTTATTTTGATAATAAACTTGAGTCTGAAATTATTCTTGGAAAATTAAACGGTACTTTCTCTTCATCACATATCGGCATTGTTGAACAATTTGCAACTATTCTCTCTTTTGCTATCAGCCATATAAAAACACGCGAATTAAATCAGGCACTGGAATCAAGACTATTACAGGCACAGAAACTTGAGACTATCGGGAAACTTTCGAGCGGAATGGCTCATGATTTTAATAATTTACTCTCGAGTATTTTTGGTAGTATTAATCTGCTTAGAAACAGAGTCCCGGCTTCAGAATCAGTTACAAGATTAATTGATAATATTGAGAACTGTTCAATCCGTGCAAAAGATTTGACAAAGGGTCTGCTCTCTTTTGGCAAACCGACACCAAAAAGAAAAGAAATTGTTTATCCCAATCTCTTATTGAACGAATTGATAAAAGTAATCATACAAACTTTCCCAAAGAATATAACAATTGAAGAAAAAATTGAAAGTAATCTGAACAGCATTTTAGGTAATAGTACAGAAATATATCAGATATTACTTAACCTTTGCGTTAATGCAAAGGAGGCTATCGAAAGTAAAGGGAAAATTACTATATCTGCAGAGAACATTCTGATAGATGAAAAAAACTCAATCAATTATCCTCTCCTGAATAAAGGGAAGTATGTTAAACTGTCTGTGAGTGATACTGGCGTTGGCATTGATGAAGAAAATCTTTCGAAAATATTTGATCCTTACTTTTCAACAAAGCAAAAAGAAACCGGCTCAGGATTAGGATTATATGTGACCTATGGAATAATAAAAGCACATAATGGACATGTGGAAGTTTCAAGCAAAGTTGGCGAAGGAACTAAATTTGATGTTTACATTCCGGCATTCGAACCGAATAAAATTGATAAGACAAAAAGCGGAAATAAAATAATAATGCTTGCAGATGATGAGGAAATGTTAAGCGATATTCTTGGTGAAATGCTGGAGACTTATGGTTACTATGTTGTAAAAGTTAAGTCATCTGAAGAGGTGATTCAGGTTTTAACTGAAGAAATAAAGGTTGATCTATTAATAATTGATTACAATATGCCGCAGATGAATGGATTAGAATGTGTTGCAGAGTTAAGAAAGAGAAACTTCGATATGCCGGTTATTTTATCTTCAGGAAGTTTGAGTTTCGATGATGTTGAGTTGAAAAAAGTGAATATAAATAGTAAGTTGCTTAAACCTTATGAGTTTGAAACGATGCTGAAAACAATTCAGGAACTTATCTGAATTAATCAACTACATCTTTATTATTGTCTTCCTGATCTTCGTCCATTTTAATCATCTTAATATTTGATGTATACTTGGATAAAACGGGGGTTCTGATCTCGTTGAGTTGATTAAGCACCTCAGTTATTTCCTTTATTGCAATGTCGATATAATTCATCCTTTTAATAATCATTTCCTTAGATATGATATCTTTCTCAAGTTCTCTTTTAATTGCTGTTGACGACAAACTGAGCAAGGTTAGCGGTTGTTTGATTTTATGATTTGCGGTTACAACAGTAGCCATAAAAGTATCTCGCTTCTCAGCTTCAAGAAGAAGTTTATGCGCTTCAGAAAGTTTTAATGCTGATTTCACTCTGGCGAGAAGTTCTATTCTGTTAAATGGTTTTTTAATATAATCGAAAGCACCTGCTTCAAGACCCTCTTTTGTATCATCTGCTCCGGATTTAGCAGTAACAAGTATAATAGGAATATTTTTAGTTAAAGGATCATTTACAAGACGACGACAGACTTCTATTCCTGTTATATCAGGCATCATAACATCAAGTAGAATTAAATCAGGTAATTCAATCAATGCTTTTTCAATTCCGGAGGAACCATTGTATGCTGTGATAACTTCATAACCTTCATGCTCAAGTCTGTCCTGAAGCATAAATACATTTTCCGGAAGATCATCTATAACTAATATTTTTTTCATAAAGTATTCGATTTAACTTTTGGGAATAGTTGACTAATCTTTGCTGAAATTATTGTCGAGTTAACAGGTTTTGGTATATAGTCATTAAAACCATATTTAAGAATTATTTCTTTATCACCAGCCATTGCTTTTGCTGTTACTGCAAAAACCGGGATATCCGAAGCTGTTTTGCTCTTACGGATATTTTTTAATGTTTGAAACCCATCCATTCCGGGCATCATAATATCAAGTAAGATTAAATCAGGTTTAATATGTTCCAACATTTTAAGACATTCGGTCCCTGACTTTGCGAGATATGTTTTATAGCCCATTGACTGGATCAATTCATTCATCGTAAACAATGTGTCGGGATCATCGTCCACAATTAAAACTTCTTCGGTTGCTTTTAGCTTATTGTTCTTTAATTCCGGAGAGATTGTCTGAATTACATTTTGTTCAACATTTGTAACTGACTTCTTAATTGCTTCTTCCTGCTGTTTAATTCTGTCGCGCACAATTTTCAATACATCCATCGGATGACCCTGAGATTTGACAGCAATTTTTTCAACAACTGAGTTTAACGATTTTTTTTCAGTTTCGGTTAAATCCTTTGCAGTGCTGATTATAATGGGGATATTTTTAGTCAGACGATTTGTTTTCAGTTTCGGTTAAATCCTTTGCAGTGCTGATTATAATGGGGATATTTTTAGTCAGACGATTTGTTTTCAGTTTATGAGTAAGTGATATGCCATCAACTTTTGGCATCAACAAATCTATAATTACAAGATCCGGTTGAACTTCAGCAATTTTATTAAATGCGTATTCACTATCCTGAATATATTCAATTGAAATTTTTTCAGAACTAAACTCCTTCCTGAATTTTTCGAATTCAAGGTCATCATCATCTACTATTACAATCTTTTGAATTTTTTTCTGTATAGCTGATTCTAGTTTATTAAAAGCAGAATTAAGATTTTCAGGAGTAAGAGGTTTAACTAAATAGTCAAACGCCCCCAAGCTTAATCCGACATTTTTATTACCAACAAAAGAAACAATTATAACGGGTATATCTTTTGTTATAGGATTTTCCTTTATTTCTTTAAGAACAGACCAACCATCCCTATTCTGAAGGATAACATCTAATGTTATAGCAAATGGTTTGCGTTCCATTGCCAGTTTGATTCCACTATCCGCATCAGAAGCAAAAATAACCTCATACCCTCTGGATGTTAAATACTGACCAATAGTAAATCTGACATCAGGATCATCATCAATTACCAGAATTGTTTTATAATTTGAATTTATAAATTCCAAAGACTCATTACCTGAATCCGCAAACCGTCTCTCATACAAATGTCTTATAGGTATAGTGAATGAAAATATGGAACCCTTACCAACTATACTTTTCACCCAGATTTTTCCACCAAGCAGTTCAACAATTTTCTTTGAAATTGCTAAACCTAACCCAGTTCCGCTATATCTTCTGGTGGTTGAACCATCAACCTGCCTGAACTCCTCGAATATAAATTTTTGTGCATCTTCCGGAATTCCTATTCCAGTATCACTGATTGAGAAGACTATATGATTATCTTCAGTCTGCGCTATGCTAAGTTCAACATTTCCTCTATCAGTAAACTTGACAGCATTTCCGAGAAGATTGATAAGTACTTGTGTTACTCGTCCTTTATCAGTAGTAATAATCTTTCTTGTATCACACTTCCTGTTGATTGTAAACCTTAATCCTTTTTCATTTACCAGAGGTTGAATAGTTGCAGAAACATCTTCAATCAGTTCTTCTAACAATATTTCTTCCTCTCTTATATCCATCTTGCCAGCTTCGATCTTGGACAAATCGAGAATATCATTTATCAGATTCATTAATCTTTTGCCGCTCTTTAATACGACTTCGAGGCGTTCACGGTTTTTATCATCAAGTTGAGCTTTGTCAAGAATCAATTCAGTTAAACCAAGAATAGAATTCATCGGTGTGCGAAGTTCGTGTGACATGCTTGCCAGAAACTGAGACTTTAATTTTGTTGATTCTTCGGCTCTTTGCTTCTGAATTTCCAGTTCATTTGCTTTCTCCTTGAGCTGCTCTGATAATTCCAATAAAGTTTTATTCTGCTCTTTTATTTGTTCATTCTGTTTCCGCATTTCCTGGTTTAGTCTGCTGAGTTCTTTAACAAAGTTTTCTAACTGCACAAACGCTTTAGCATTCGTTAATCCTACTGCCAGTTGGTCCTGAATTTTGGAAAGATAACTAATAGCTTCATTTGTTGGTTTGTCTAATGAACCGAATTCCAGGACTGCTATAACTTTGTTTGAATAGATTACCGGACGGATGTGAAGATATTTAATCTTAATATCAAATATTCCAGTCGAGGCAACAGGAATAAAATTCTCAGATTCAATTATCAAAGGTTCTTTTGTTTTTATCACCTTCGTATAGAATATGTTGTTCTCACCTTTATGTTTTGTTTCGCCAAGACCAAATGAAGTAATAAAGCTGATTTCATCATCATCTACGGAATAAATAGCTCCTACAGTAAAACCACATGTTTTAATTATCTTTTTCAATGCTGATTCTGAAATCTCGATAAGAGATGGGTTTTGATTAATTAGTGTAATGAATTCGGTGTAATCATTCATTGCTTTCTGGTTCTTCATAATTTCATCAAGCATCAGGTTAAAAG
>FWWM01003509.1_pt1 | contig 38670 bp, 32 predicted proteins | sample 2228351 | NCBI WGS metagenome assembly FWWM01 (sample SAMEA103939774, study PRJEB20133) | metagenome
GGTAATACGAAGCCAATCGGAAAAAATTGAATTTTCTATTTTGCTCAAAATGACCTCTTTTCTTATTTCTATTAATGAGTATACTTGCAATTGTGAATTGGGATTCGAATTATCGCTTTACAAATTCCATGCCCATACAGGGCATGGAAATTCTTTTCTTGATCTGTAAGGAAAAAAAGCATGAAAAAAAAGATAGCGGTACTGGCAAATTTGAAAAAAAATGCTCCTCACTGGGAGGGAATGCCGGCTGACCAGTGGGATGATCTGGATTCTGAATCAACCGTTGAGGCCATCGTAAATGCGATTCGTTCCGGCGGATACGAGGCAGAATTTTTCGAGGGCGATCTTCGCCTGGTGGATGAATTAGGGCGTTATCAACCGGATATTTGTTTTAATATCTGCGAGAGCCGCTTTGGGGATGCGCGGGAGGCGCAAATACCAGCCCTTTTGGAGATGATGGGACTTCCTTACACTGGATCTAAAGTGCTGACATTGGCTTTAGCGCTGGATAAACCAATGACGAAAAGGGTGTTGACCTATCATGATCTTCCTACCCCTGAATTTCAAACCTTTGAACGGGCGGATGAGCCGCTTAGCGAAGATATGCAATTCCCCCTGTTTGTCAAGCCCAGCCGGGAAGGCACCGGCATGGGAGTCAGCGCGAATTCAATCGTAAATAACGAGAAAGAGCTACGCCAGCAGGTTGCTTATATTATCGAGAAATACCGCCAAACCGCCCTTGTTGAACGTTACATAGAAGGCCGGGAAGTAACCGTGGGTATGGTCGGCAACCTGGTTGGGCCGGTAGCCCGCCGACTACCGCATAACCTGAATGCTCCCCGCATTCAGGCTGGGTTGCGGTTTTTCCCGCCGATGGAAGTGGATTTGAAACCGTTTGCGGAGAGCGATGTGGTTTATTCGAACCGCCTGAAAGTACAACTGGCCGAAGATTTGAACTACCTTTGCCCGGCACCGTTAGATGAGGAAATGGTGGACGAATTGAACTGGCTGTCAGCGGCCGTCTTCCGGGTGTGCGGATGCTTGGATGTTGCTCGAGTGGATTTTCGATTGGACGCCAACGATAACTGGAAACCGTATATCCTTGAAGTGAATCCGCTGCCGGGTTTATCGCCGGGCATTTCGGATATCGTCATTGAAGCAGCGGCAGATGGAATCAGTCATCGCGAGTTGGTACTAATGATCTTACATACCGCCATGAAACGTTACGGAATGCTGGATTGAGCCCTTTGGTTTTTGCAGAGTGGATGTAATAAAATCACGACCGGCCTCAAAAAACCGGTCGTGATTTTTCTTTGCTAGTTATCTTCTTCGTCTTCGAAATCGAACTCTTCGAAATCTTCTTCTTCACCACCATGGGCGTGACCGTGTTCCAACTCTTCTTCGGTGGCAGCACGCAAATCCAGGATTTTGACATCAAATTCGAGGGTTTTTCCAGCCAGAGGATGATTGAAATTCAGCCGAACCGAATCTTTGGTCACTCGATCAATGGTTGCCAGCAAAGTTTCATCGTCTTCGTCCCGAATTTCGAGTTCAGTGCCCACTTCGAGAGGAATCTCTTTCGGGAAGTCGTTGCGCGGCACTTCCATGAAGGCTTCGGGATCCTCATCACCGTAGCCGTCTTCCGGCTTGACGATCACTTTTTTGGTGTCGCCGATATTCAATCCATATAACTCTCTTTCCAAACCCGGAATAATGTTCCGGTAACCCTGCAAGAAGATCAAGGGGTCAGATTCTTCCGAGGTGTCAATAACTTTGCCGTTGACGGTCAAGGTGTACGCCATGGTGACAACCACATCATCGGCAACCACTGTGGGAGCGGCTTTTTGATTCATGTTTTTCTCCAATCTTTCTGGACTTACCCAGAGCAAAATAAATTAACTTTTTGATTATAACATCAAAAGGATCTTATTCCCCAAACACTTCACATTGGATTGGGTTTTGGGGGGAGGTCAGTTTTTCCCAGTGAAGAATTGCCTCATCGAAGGGCAGGTTTGAACGCCAGTGGTCAGGAATAATGTGGTCCCATTGAATTTGTTGAAATGCGATCTGTTCCAGTTCCGCAAAGCGATTGCAGAGGCGCGAAAAGTAGGAACCTTCAACGGAAATCACCCCAGTAGTTTGATTCTCTGGAGAAAATGCCTCATCAAAAGTTAACTCGGCTGCAAAAAAAGAGAGCGCCTGATGATCGATGAGGATATAATTGTCCCACGACATTTGGGTTTGGAGGGCAACCTGCTGAATAAAGCGAGGGTTGAGATTTTTTGACTTTGTTAGTTTGAAAGCGGCTAATGGAAAGTTCTCCTGCCCAATGGGGGTGGGGTAAATGGGTTGCAAAATGATTTTCGGCTCTGGAAAATAAAGTATCAAGCCCCACGCCGAGATCAATTCTGGTTGGTTTTTTTCCAATTGGTCAACGTGGAGCAATAAAATGTTTTGCTGATGGGGTGATTTTGGGTGGACAACATCGTCGGGAATTCCAGATTCTCGAAGCGAACTCAAAGAATTTTGCGCAATAAGAATGCCTGCCGCCAGACAGGAAAGGAAGGCAAGGATGGACAGGATGAGGAATAATTTGCGCATTAGAATTATTTTTTATTCAAGCATTTTGGAATTGGGACACTCTTCGGTCTGCCGGGGCGATTGCTGGTTGAAGAAGGATTGGTCTGTTGAATGACAGCCTGCAGGGCGGAATAAAAGGGTTGGAGGGTTTTCTGCTCGGTCAATAACGAGGTTTGATCCCCAAAGGGATGGCTGGATGGGGGAGGATTCAGACTGGGTAAAAACACCACCCCCATATACAGTTGAGAACGCATCTGAATCAAAGCCTGCTTCAACCACTCGGCTTGTTGAACCGGTTGAGTGTATTTTTGGTCGGCTTTATTTATTGTACCATTGGGCGGATTAAGCAGTGTCACCCAAAGGATGCCTTCTGCATGGTCATTGACCAGCATTATCTGCCGTATCTGTTCATAGTGGCGAAGGGCAAAATTATCCTGTGGAGGGGCGGGGCGGGATGGTTCACCGCTGAGTACCGGCATCTGAATGCTCAAAACCGGCATCCAATTTTTTGCTCCCTGGGCATAGAGGGCTTGAAGGAACGAGAGATCATCCCAATCCTCAGCATCGGAGTGGGGATTGAGCGGTTGTAATCCTCCGGCAACCAGTAATATATCGTTTCCACGGTCTTGTAATGAAGCCTGTACTTCTTGAAAGAAGACAGCATATTGAAAGGGATTGGGCGTATTACCCCATCCCTGACGAGTATTAGCGGCTGGCAGTAATTCTATTGCCCGAAGCACGGAGGGGTAACGCTGACCAAGCCATGAAATCCACTGAGCCGTAAAATCCGGATTTACACCATTTTCAGTCTTGGCCCAAGCGGGAGGGTTGTAAAGGCGCAGCATAACCATTGCTCCGCGTCCTTCAAGACTCTCAAAAACCGCATCCAAAATAGCCAAATCCGGCGCGCTGGAAATTTCCGGCATGACCTCTGTCCAATCAAGCGGGATGGCAACCCAATCCAGGGGCAATTCGCCCACCAATTGAGCGCTTTCCATGCTTAGTGGGGCTTGTGGATGAATCCAAGCCCCATACCCAAAATCCGGTGAACCAGGTACACCGCGGACGGCTTGTGTACTCTGCAATGGAACCAGCAATACACACAGGAAAAATAAAACAATTCCTGATTGCAAAGAACGTTTCATGAAGATCACCGCAGGAATTGCAGAAAATGTGGGATTGAAAAACCGACAAAAAAGCCCATCAAACCACTGAGCACCACTGCAGCGAGGTAAACTTTCAGGTTGGGAAAATTTTTTACGAAAACTACCTGTCGAATGACAGTGCGCAGCCATCCACAGCGGGTGAGGAGGTCAATTGCCAAATCCCAAAAAATCAATTCGCATTTGTTGTAAAGTGAACCATGCATGATCAACCTCCGTATTAGCGCGATGATGAGAGTTTGGTGATTTTTCCCTCAGCGGTAACGACGGCGCGAATCGTATGCCGGATCGTCTGCCCGTTGTCGGTTGTGCCTTTACCCTCAAAAATCAATAAAAAAGTGTGGCTGGTTTGAGGTTTAACTTTGGGGGTTACCCCGCGCACTTCAGGATGTTTTTGATACACTTGACGGCATACACTTTGAAGGACTTTGGCATCCATGGGAAGTTCCTTGAGGATGTTTATCTAATCCGCCGGCGCAGGAAGGCAGGAATATCCAGATCGGCTTGAATAGCAGCGGCTTCCTGGGCTGGGCTTGCCTCGGCACGCTCCATGATTGGAATGGAGCGGGGTTTCGGAGCAGTTGCCGTCACTGTTTCTACGGATTGCTGAGCGGGGCGGGAAGCAATTTTGGGTACTTCAATAGGCGTGGCGCCAATGCCGGTTAACACCATAATTACCTCAACTCGGTCTCCCATTCGTTCATCGGTGATTACACCAGGGATGATTTCAGCCTTATTATTGGTCTTTTCCTGTAAATCGGTCAGGGCTTCCATGACTTCCATAAAGGTCAGGTCAGAGCCGGCGGTGAAGTTAACAATAATGCCGGAGACATTTTCAAGGTGGATGTCATCAATCAACGGGTGATGGAGAGCTTGGTCGATAGCTTTTTGTGCCTTGCGTTCGCCTTGACCAAATCCAATCGAAAGCAGAGAACCGCCGCCTGACTGCATCACCGTGCGGATGTGGGCAAAATCCACATTGATCAAACCGGGTTCGGTGATCAATTCGGAAATTCCCTGAATTCCCTGGCGTAAGACGTCATCTGCCAGACGAAAAGCCATCTCCAGCGTTAAGTCCCGTGAAGCAATTTTTAACAACCGGTCGTTGGGGATGGTGATGAGGGTATCGGTGTAGGGTCGTAAGCGTGCCAAACCTTCGCGAGCGTTCACCTGCCGGCGGCCGATTTCAAACCCAAACGGAGTGGTTACCACAGCAACGGTAACTGCACCTAACGCGCGGGCAACCCGCGCAGCGATGGAAATGGCTCCCGTGCCAGTACCTCCACCCATGCCAGCAGTCAAAAAGACCATATCAGCTCCTGCCAGGGCAGCATTCAATTCTTTGTAACTTTCTTCGGCTGCGGCTTCGCCGATTTTCCAATCTCCACCAGCGCCCAGGCCTCGCGTCAGCCGTGGGCCGAGTTGAATTTTGGTTGGGGCAAGGCTGTTTTTGAGAGCTTGGGCATCGGTATTGGCTGCAATGAACTCAACCCCGTTAATGCCTAATTCGATCATGCGGTTAATGGCATTGGAACCGCCGCCGCCCAAGCCAATGACCTTCAAGACGGGTTTGTGCAATCCGCCAGCTGATGTAGATTGAGATGTGGGTGTGTGAATGGTCATGTTCATGGTTTTTCGCTCCTTATCGGCTAAAGGTGCAATAGACGTGCCAGCCTTACTCCAACCACTCAATCTGGCAGCCCTGTTTTTGGAGAGTGTCCAAAACATCCCCCGGAATCTGATCTGCGGTCACAGCCAACGTAATGCGGTTTGCCAACCGTGCCTCGTCCAATGAAAAACCGATGGTAGGTCGGTGTTGCAAAATGAAATTGGAATGTTTCTGGAAGATCGAGCCGAGATGGGCTTCTTTGTTTTCGCCAACATAAAGGTAATGTTGAAGTGGGCGAATTGCTTTGCGAAGCGAGTCTTCATCGAGGATTCCATTCAGCGGAGAACGATTGGTTTGTATATTTTTCAACTCACACAGATAAGAGGCTGCTTTGCACTGTGGTTGACCCTCTTCAAACCATGCAAAAGCCTGGTAGGGTGTTTCCTGATTAGCGCTCAACAGCCAGAAGTTGACGCTGATGATTTCATCCGGCAGTTTGAGCAAGGCAGAATGGGTTTCGATTTCGGGTTGTGGAGGGGAGTTCAGGCTTTGGAGGATTTCAAAATAGGTTTCCTGCAATTGCGGTGATTGGATTAAGTCCATTTGCATGAGGTCAGCCGCGTGGGGCAATCCTGCTTGCAGCACAATGATTGGACATCTCTTTTGGAGAACGGCCTCACAGATAGCGCTGTACCAGTCAAAAGCACGGAACCCCCGCTGATCCTGTGAGTGTGGCGGTGTAAAGTAAGGACGGGTTTCCGGCCAGTATTCTGGACCGCCTTCCCCCCAATTTAATGGGTGGTGAAAAGTCCAGCCATATACGGCAAGGATCAAGCGATCCAGCAACCCGGTTAATTTTCGGCGTTCGATGGCCTGCAAAGCGGCCCGGAGAAAAGTGGTATCCCAAAAATTACCCCCCGGTTCGAGTGGGGGAAAAAGCGGATAAGCGCCCGCTTCCGCACTTAAGCCGGCCAGCGGGAGGAATCGGTCTAAAAACCGCTCAACCAGGTCTTGCTGAGCCCATTGATTGGCCGGCCAGGATTGATGAATGTTAGGACGGTCGAAAAATTGATGAAAGGCTGCTCCCCAACCGGTATAGGCTTCGACCAATGGCGATACCGCCTTCAAGTCAGGTGGGCTTTGCAGACTGACCGGGAATTGGATAACCGGCTGAATTCCGGCTTTTAGAAGACCGCTGATGAAGTATTCGGGGATAGCCCGGTTGATTTCCGAGCGGAGAACCAGCCATCCGACTTCTAAATCCATTAACAACGGTAACCATTGTTGCAGGTCTTTTTCTGTGTAGTGCAGGGTATCCGGGTAATAATGAAAACCGAGTTTTTGTCTGGAAGAGAAGGGGGAGTGTGTATTTGAGTTCATGGGGCTGTTTTCCGGTCATCCATCAAAACAGTTGGGATTGATGGCTTAAAATGCAAGTTCTATGCCATTTGAAAGGTGAAATCGTTAACCATTTGTAACAGTAAAACTGGACTATTCTGCTATAATTCAACCAGTCATGATTCTGGTAACCGGTGGTACCGGTTTTGTTGGTAAAGCACTTGTCCAACACCTGATTGCCTCCGGCAAAGCAGTGCGGATTCTCTTGCGTCCCTCCAAAGTTTCTCCCCAACTACCCCGTGGAGTTCCAGTTGACGCGGCTGTGTGCAGCCTGCGGGATGAGCGTGGTTTAAGGGCCGCCATGCGCGGTGTGGATACGGTGATTCACTTGGCAGGCAGCGAACGGCAAAGCGGACGGGCAAATCTGACCGAGGTGGATGTGTTGGGTACACAGGGGCTGGTCAATGCAGCCAAACAGGCTGGAATTCAACGCATCCTTTACCTGAGCCATCTTGGCGCTGATCAAGCTTCGGCTTACCCGCTTTTGCGCGCAAAAGGACTGGCGGAGAATATCTTGATTCGTTCCGGGCTGAACTTCACCATTATTCGTTCGGCGGTTGTTTTCGGGCCAGGCGATCAATTCACAACTGCCTTTTCGCGATTACTGCGCCTTTCGCCGGGTTTTGTGCTCATTCCGGGGGAAGGAAGTTCGTTGTTACAACCAGTGTGGATTGAGGATTTGGTGAATTGTTTGGGAATGACCATTGAAAGGGATGATTTGATCGGTCAGACCATCTCAATCGGCGGTATCGAAGCGCTTTCCTTCCGTCAAATTATGCTTTACCTGATGGAAGCATTGGGCATTCAGCGAAGATTGTGGAGCGTGTCCCCACCAACTCTTCGTCTTTTGGCGCTGCTGGCGGATCAGTTCCACCGATTTCCGGTTTCAATATACTGGTTAGATTATCTTGCAGTAGATCGTACGGCATTGCTGGATTCTATACCGCGAACCTTTGGGATTCTACCAGCCCGCTTTTACCGGCAGCTGGATTACCTGACACCTCCAAGTCAACATTCAAGCCGAAGAAGGGGCTTTGTTTTTTAGATGAGCGAAAAAGCTGTTTGTATTCATGGTCATTATTATCAACCGGCGCGGGAAGACCCACTAACCGGAGAGGTTGGCAAAGAGACCGGCGCACATCCGTATCGCAATTGGAATGAACGTATTCATGACCAGTGCTACCGTCCCAATGCAGAATTGGGGAACTTTGAAAAAATCAGTTTTGATCTCGGCCCGACCCTCATCAATTGGATGATTTCTTACGATCCGGCTACATTTGCGAGAATCGTGGAACAGGAAAGGCGTAATTATCTGCGGTTCGGGGTTGGGAATGGTATGGCACAGCCCTATCATCACACAATAATCCCACTGGCAAAACGCCATGATAAGATCACCCAAATTCGCTGGGGGATCGCCGATTTTGAACATCGTTTTGGGCATCAACCAGCCGGCTTGTGGTTACCCGAAGCAGCGGTGGATAAGGAAACCCTGCAAATATTAGCAGATGAAGGGATTGAGTTTACCATCCTGGCTCCATGGCAGGCTGAAGAAGCACAAATTGATGTGGGTCAGCCATATTGGGTGGAATTGGGAAAAGGCCGCCGCATCACGGTGTTTTTCTACGAGGCTGAACTGAGTATGCGGGTCAGTTTTGACCCGGTGGCTACTTCCAACGGAGACCGGTTCATGACCGATTTCATCCTGCCGCGTCTTTCGGCGAACGGCCATCACCCAGATGAGGCCAAATTATATATCATTGCTTCTGATGGCGAATTATATGGTCATCATCAGCCCTTTCGGGATAAGTTTTTATATTACCTGACCCACCGAGAGTTTACTCATCCCCGCCTGGTGCAGTTTACCTATCCGGGATTGTGGCTGCGGCAACATCCACCTTCTCGAACGGTGGCGATCCGCGAAAACACCTCCTGGAGTTGCCATCATGGGGTTGCGCGGTGGAAAGAAGCCTGCCCCTGCGCTCCAAACGGAGATTGGAAGACGAAACTGCGTCAGGCGCTGGATTGGATTGCCGATCAAGTAGATGCGCAGTATGTCAATGCGGTTTCACCATATACGAATGAGCCGTGGCATCTACTGTATGCCTATATCGAGGTGTTGCACGGTAAGATTTCCGTCCGTGAATTGATGGAACGCGAGTTGAAGGAAGGTTTGGACGAGGCCGAAACGCACCGGATTGACTTGTTGTTGAGGGCGCAATTGTACAAGCAGCGAATGTTTACTTCCTGCGGCTGGTTCTTTGAGGACTTTGACCGCATCGAACCGCGCATTGTCGTCATCAGTGCGGCTCAGGCGGTGTGGTGGGTGCGTCAGGCAACCGGTGTGGACTTGATTCAACCCGCAAAGGAACGACTTGCGGAAGTTAAATCATGGCGATCGAACTTGCACGGTGATCAGGTTTTCATGAATCATATTGAACGATTACGTTACGAACAATTGTCATTCCCGTTTGTACGGACGGAAATCGAGCGTTTTTAGTTAGTCGCCTTTTTCCACAAATTTGCGCTGCCATTCATACAGTTTATTGAGCGCCTCGATGGGTGAGAGGTTGTTGATATCCAGTTTTCTTAATTCATCCAGGAGCGGGTTGGTTTCTGGAAATAAAGCGATCTGCTGGGCAGCCAGCGGATCTAACCGCACTGCTTTGCCGGAGGAAGATTCTAATTGACGCAGGATTTCGGCCGCACGCTGGACAACCGCCTGTGGCAAGCCCGCTAGCTGAGCCACATGGATTCCATAAGAACGATCCGCTCCTCCGGGTACTATTTTGTGGAGAAAGACCACTTTGCCCTCAGACTCGCTGACCGCAACATTGTAATTTCGAACACCCGGCAGAAGATCTCCTAATTGGGTCAATTCGTGGTAATGGGTGGCAAACAGCGTGCGTGCCCGCAGGCGCGGGTGATTATGGATGTACTCCACTACAGCCCAGGCAATCGAAAGGCCATCGTAAGTGCTGGTACCGCGGCCAATTTCATCCAAAATTAACAAGCTGCGGTGGGTGGCGTGATGCAGAATGTTGGCAGTCTCGACCATTTCGACCATGAAAGTAGATTGGCCAGCATGAATCTCATCCTGAGCGCCGATGCGGGTAAAGATGCGATCCACCAGTCCGATGGTTGCCTGCCGCGCTGGAACAAAACTGCCGATCTGAGCCATCAGAACAATCAAGGCTACTTGACGCAAAAAAGTGGATTTGCCGCTCATGTTGGGGCCGGTGATAATCCGCACGGTTTCGCCAGACTCAAACACAGCATCGTTTGGAACGAATCGTTCACCAATCAGGGTTCTTTCGACAACCGGATGCCGGCCATCACGAATGTCAAGCGTATGGTCTTCGGTTAACTGGGGACGGCAGTAATCGCCAATGGCAGCCGCCTCAGCCAGGGAGGTGAGAGTATCCAATTCGGCTAGTGCGGCAGCGCTAGCAAGCAGTTTGGGAGCAGCGTTCGCAACCTGGGTACAGACTTCTTGAAAGAGGCGATTTTCAATTTCGCGGATGCGTTCTTCTGCATTCAGCACGAGGGCTTCATATTCTTTCATTTCAGGGGTGATGAACCGTTCTGCGTTTACCAGGGTTTGTTTTCGAATGTATTCAGCTGGGGCATGATGCGCCGCTCCGCGCGAGATTTCGATGTAATAGCCAAACACTTTGTTGTAGCCCACTTTGAGGGTTTTAATGCCGGTGCGCTCCCGTTCCACCTCTTCCAGCTTTGAGATCCACTCACGGGCATGGGCGGATGAGGCGATTACCGAATCGAGTTCTGCAGAATAACCACGGCGGATCACGCCGCTATTTTGTAATGTTGCTGGCGGATCATCGCTGATGGCGGTTTCTAAAAGCTGAAGGACTTCCGGACACTCATGCAGATTTTCCAGCAACATGGAGAGATTCGGCAAGTTAGAGGGAATCAATTGACGAATATGAGGCAGCAGTCGCAGAGTAGCGCGCAGGCTGACCAGATCGCGGGGGGTAGCATGACCGGAAACCACCCGATTGGTCAGACGTTCCAGATCCACCAGCGGACGCAAGGCTGCCCGTAATTCGCTGCGCAGGATACCCTGTTCCAACAATTCACTGATCTTCTCCTGACGGCATTGAATGGCGGAAATATCCAGCAAGGGTTTGCTGACCCACTGGCGAATCAGGCGTTTCCCCATCGGGGTTACCGTATGATCCAAAACGCTCAATAACGAACCTTCTGTACCGCCGCTCCGCAACGTTTCGGTCAGTTCCAGGTTGCGACGAGTGGCTGCATCCAGCACCATGAAATCGCTTGTGGAATAAGTGGCAATCCGTTTCAGCAAGCGCAGGGCAGCCGGTTGGGTTTCTTGAAGATATTGAAGAATGGCACCAGCAGCACGAATAGCGAGTGGTTTGCCGCGCAGTCCAAACCCATCCAGCGAAGCCACTTCAAAGTGACGCAGGAGTGTTTCCTGACAGCGGCCGCTCTCAAAACGCCACACTTGCCAGCGGGTAATGTGTCCCGGCAGGTTGTGATTTAGATCGAGTCCTTCCGGAAGGATGATTTCGGCCGGCTGCAAGCGGATTAATTCCGCGCGTAAAGCGCTTTCGGCTTCCCCATCCATCAGCTCGGTTGCCAGAAATTCACCAGTCGTAATATCCACATAGGCAACGCCGGCGCGATTGTCCTGAAGCACAACACCAGCCAAGTAGTTGTTGCGATCACCTTTCAATAAGGTTGGTTCGATAACTGTGCCGGGGGTCACCACCCGCACCACTTCGCGCGGGAATAAACCGCGCGTAGGCTGATCACCGACCTGTTCGCAGATAGCGACATGGTAACCCTTTTCGATCAGGCGTGCCAGATAGTTTTCGACCGCATGGTAGGGGATGCCGGCCATTGGAACGCGGTTTCCCTTTGCAACATTTCGCGAAGTGAGCACAATATCCAGCTCGCGAGAGGTAATTTCGGCATCCTGATCAAAGGTTTCATAGAAATCCCCGAGGCGGAAGAAGAGAATGGCGTGGGGGTACTGGCGTTTGATTTCGAGATATTGTTGACGGATAGGGGTAACGTCTTCGCTCATTCGACCTTTATTACTGGCAGTTGGTTTACTCGGTTGTAATTATTAACTTGGCTTGAGAAATACCTGACGGGTGTAATTCTACCAAAAGAAAACTCATCGCTGCGGTACGACATACGCGCGAATTTTTGTCTAAAGGTTGGGTTTGATCTAAAAGGAGACGGGTATCTATCCGCCAATTTTCGTGCCGCATTCAGCGCAAAATTTGGCATTCGGTTGAAGTTTGGCACCACATTTTGGACATTGATCGCTGCTTTTTAATTTTTGACCGCAATTTGGGCAAAACTTTGCGTTGACTGCCAGCGGCTCACCACATTGAGGACAGGAAGCCACAATCGTCTCGCGCCAGTTCTCGGTTGCCAGTTTTTTGTCTTCACTGGCCATGGCTGCATAAGACCAGACCTCTTCTACCGAACGGGAGGCTTGGGCTGCGCTCATTTCTACACCCAAATCCGGGGCACATCCTTTACATAAGCCGCGTTTTTGATTCCAGCAGGATTTTATACAAACCCAACTGGAGCAGCGTGGACATTGACGAAAGTGCCGTTTGATGTCGCTTACGGCGGCTTCAAATGCTTCGTCACGCGCTTTCTGCCATGCTGCAGTGCGTACTTTCTCGCCAACTTCCGCTGCTGCGCCAAAAACGCCGCCAAACAGGCTGCTGGCCGTATCCAATGTGCTGCTAATGGAACCCGTTTTCCAGGTTTTGAATTCGGTTCAAAAGCCTGTCCCGCAGCGATTACAGGTGAACTCGAATTGGAAACCCTGATTGGTGCTTAAGTCAGAATAATTGCTGGTAAATTCAATTTCCCGTCCTATTCCAACACCCTCCCCAATTTTTGATTGATTTATTTAACATTATAGCACCCCAGTGAGAATTTGGTTGACCTGAATAAATTGGGGTTCTTCCCCTTTCAATTTTGTGGCTTGAAAAACAGAAATGAACCCTCTACAATAACCTTGAAATGAGGCTGATTGCCATTCTCTTGGTTCTTGCCATTCTATTTCCTAGCAATGGTTCATGGGCAGACTCCCATGCGCAAAGCGCTGGGGATTTGATTGTATTTGACGATCAACTGGCGCAAAACTGGCTCAACTGGTCGTGGGGAGGGACGTTTGACCTAAATTCGACCGAAGTAATTCACGCTGGAAGTCGCAGCATCCGTGCCAGCTACAACGGATGGGGAGGCCTTTCTTTTTATCGTGCGGATATTCCCTTGTTTGGAAAAACTCACTTACAGTTTTATGTGCATGGCGGCAGCGGAACGGATAAACCCTTCTGGGTCTTCGTCAACTATGATGATCACAGCGAAGGGCCGCGCCGGGCATTTACAGCCAAAGCCAATGAATGGCAAAAGATAGAAGTCCCTTTGCAGGACCTCAACCCGCAAAATCGCAAAGTGATCCGAATCAACTGGCAAAATGCCAGCAACGACTCTGTGTTGGTTTATTTCGATGAGATAAAATTGGTGGGAAACTTAACGCCTGACGCTCCGTTTCTACTGTCAGGGGAGTACCGTCCTCACTCGGTATGGGCTGGCAGCGGTTTACTGGTAGTGCGCGCTCAGGTGGACGATCCGCAGGGCAGAGCCACAATTGCTCAAGTGAGTTTGGAGAGCGATGCGGATGGTTGGCAGGCTGTCCCTTTGTACGATGACGGCCTCAATAATGATGGCGAGGCGGGGGATGGTATGTTCGGCGCGGTTTTAGCCGTGCCGACGCAATATAGCGGCCGTGAAATTGGTTTGTACTTTCGCGCTGTGGATCAAAATGGGAACACGACAACGCAGTATTTAGGCATCCCGACCGTTTTGGCAGAGTTGAACAGTCCAATACCATCTCGCTTGCCACCCAAACTGGGTTGGGGCACGAACGCATGGAGCGAGAACCCTGCCGATGATTGGCAGAAAAACACCGCTTTGCCGTGGAATTATGTGTATCAGTACATTACGTGGGGTTGGGAGACCTGGGGCGGTCAATTTGTACAGCGGTTTGTTCAGCACGCATGGCGGAACAACTTTATACCGGCGGTTACGGTTTACATGATGCTGGGCGCAACCGGCGGAGAGGAGAATTCTGTCAGATACGCTGAACAGCTGAAAAATCCGCAAGTAGTCAACAATTATTTGCAGAGCTTGGAACGAGCTGCGAATGAGGCAAGGGGCGAAAAACCAGTGATTTTTGTGATTGAGCCGGATTTTTACGGCTTCATGCAGCAGCTCAGCAACTCGGATTCGCGCCCTGAGGGGGTACATACAGATGACCCGGATTCATATGTTGTGGCTTTGAACAAATCCGGTTACCCGAACACCTTGTCCGGATTTGGCCAGTATATCATTGATCTCATTCACCGAACTGCGCCAAACTTGCTTGTTGCCCCGATGGTTTCGATGTGGGGAGTCAACCGCGATCCGCTACTTTCCACCGAGCCGCAAATGCTAGAATATGTGAGGCGTACAGCCAACTTTATGCTGAAAATGGGCGCCGACAAAGCGGACTTAATCACTGTCGAATGGTCTGACCGAGATGCCGGGCGCGGGATCCGTCCGTGGTGGGACGACACGGATCGTTCCTCTCCGCGTCCCAACCGGGCGATTTTGTGGGCGCACTTGCTGGGGAGGACGTTGAACAAGCGCTTGCTGCTCTGGCAGGTGCCGGTCGGTAACATGGACTTGGACGACACTTTTCAACGCTACCGCGATAATCGGGCAGCGTATCTCTTCAATCATCCGCAGGACATGGGGGAGGCCGGGTTCGTTGGCATCCTGTTTGGTGGCGGCGATTCGGCATCCACCCAGGTTTGGACCGATGGCGGTTTCGTGGAAAGTCGGGCTCGGCTGTACTACCAACCGCCTTCTGCGCCGGTTGGTTTGGAGGTCGTAGCGGTCAACGGCGCCATAGCGCGCTTGCGTTGGCGGGAAAACGGGGAAAGCGATGTAGTGGGTTACCGCCTCTATTTTCAGCGTGAGGAAGGCGGTCAAGTCGGTCAACAAGATGTGAAAATTCGCACCTCGGCTGGGCTGATATTACCTCATCGGGGACGCTGGCGTGTTTGGGTCAAAGCCTATGATCTGAATCAGGGGCAGAGTCCTCCGTCCAATTTGGTCGTTTTGGAAACGACGGAAGATGCGCAAAAAGTCTACCTGCCAGCGATTCAACGATAAAATCATCCTATCATCCAATTGGACTAGAATATGAGTGAAAATACAACTCAATCAACAGCGCAAATTTTCGAAAATGTGGAAATTGGAATTGGCACATGGGCATGGGGTGACCGTATTTTTTGGGGTTACGGAAGCGGATACAGCGACAACGACTTAAGAGAAGTCTTTGAGTTTTGCTGCCAGAGAAATTTCACCTTTTTTGACACGGCTGAGGTTTACGGTCAGGGCCGATCGGAGCGGCTGCTGGGAATGTTTATGCGGGAAACCGAATACTCGGTGCGCATAGCCACGAAGTTTATGCCCTTTCCCTGGCGATTGAACAAAGGTTCATTACACAGCGCTTTACGGGCCAGTCTCAAACGGTTGGAAAGAAGCAAAGTTGAGTTGTATCAAGTTCATTGGCCGTTCCCGCCGGTGCGGATCGAAACCTGGATGGAAGCCATGGCTGAAGCAGTTCAAGATGGATTGATCGAAGCGGTGGGGGTTTCCAATTATGATCGCGCCCAAACCCAACGCGCCTTCGAAAGTTTGGCAAGATTGGGGGTGCGGTTGGCATCCAATCAGGTGGAATATCATCTGTTAAACCGCAAGGTGGAAAAGAATGGGCTGTTGCGCCAATGTCAGGATTTGGGGGTGCGACTGATTGCTTACAGCCCGCTTGCACAGGGAGCATTGACCGGCAAATACTCTCCACAGAGTCCCATGCGCGGCTTTCGTGAAAGACGCTACAACCGCCGCCTGTTGGAGCGGATTCAGCCGCTTATCCAAAAGATGCGGCAAATTGGACAGGAACATGGCGGTAAGACACCCACTCAGGTAGCCATCAATTGGGTGATTTGCAAAGGCGCGCTCCCGATACCCGGCATTAAGAATGTCCGGCAGGCAGAAGATAATCTAGGGGCGGTTGGCTGGCGCTTAACGGAGGATGAAGTCGCTCTGTTAGATGAGTTGAGCGACCAGGTCACAACCGATTGAAGGATTGTATAATCGGTTATAATTACGCGCATGACCAACGATAAACATGCCCGTTTTATTCCTTTCCATGCAATCAATGAATTTATGCTGCCGGAATACCGCCTGAAATTGCTGCAGGAGGTGTTCAGCAATTTTGATCGTCTCAGTCAGCAGCGACAGTCTGCCATAAACCGATTGGTCAAGAAGCAAGTAAAAGTGGCTGGCTTTCGTAACAATGTGCTTGCGCCATCTGCGCTCAAAAGTCGTGCGTCTGTGTCTGCATTCGAACGCTCGCCAGAGATGGTAGCTCAGATTTGCCAGGCATGGTTTGAATTACATACCGATTTAGCCTCTAAAGTTGTTGAATTTTTGAAAACAAGAGGATGGGAAGTTCTGCCGGTGGAAGCCGACCGTTCTGTGCTGCCCGGCTTTTTAACGCGTTGGCCGGAAAAGGACAACTTTGTAACACTGGATGATGCCTTCGCTCAGTCTTACCCGGATGACTCCACTCACGAGTATGACCTGAACATGATGATTGTGTGGGTGAGCGGACGCTTGCCGGTGGAATTGGTTTCCGAAGAAGGTGAAAAACACCAATATTGAAGAAGAGGAATAAGGTTTGTCCTCTAACTTTCCTCTTCGTTGTCTTCTTCGTCCCAATTGATGTTGTCCATGTTGCGGTTCAGGTCATCGGCCGGTTGCACTTCGATATCAGAAAACAGGCCATTTTGCTGAGCGGCAACAATCCGCCGTTTAACCAGTTCCAGGAGCGCTAAAAAGGTAACGACTACCTCTACCCGGCTGATGTTCGGTCGCAACAGTGAGCGGAAAGTGGTCATGCCGTTGCTGCGTAATCGGTAGAGGATCGTTTGAATTTTTTCGCGAATTGTGATTCGTGGCATACTCACCACGCGATCCAAATCGGTGAGAGTCGGTTTGTTGAAAAAGACGCTCCGTGCGGCATTAATCAGATCCTGCAAGGTTAAACCGCTCAAATCCAGACGAGCCGGTGGCAAGGGGTGGGGCGGGGGAGCCAGCCGTAGATAAGTGCGCAGGTGGTTTTCTTCCCGTTGTTGAAGGTAACCAGCCAGTTCTTTGAAACGTTTGTAAAGAATCAACTGGCGAGCAAGGGCTTCGCCGGGGTCTTCCTCCGGGATAGCTGCTTCAACAGCCGGCGGGCGCGGAAGCAGGGCGGCGGATTTGATTTGCACCAGTCGCGCCGCAATGACCAAAAAAGCCGATACTTCAGCAGCGTTTTGCTGCTGTAAGCGGCGCATGTATTCCAGATATTGATCGGTAACCTTTGCCAGCGCCAGGCGGGTGATATCCAATTCAGCCCGCTCGATCAATTCCAACAATAAATCCAAAGGGCCACTGAATACTTCAGTGTTAACCTGATAGCGCTCAGTCTGGTGCGCTGCAATTTGAAAGCTCATGCAGGTGATTATATCATTGGGCTGATTGGGAAAAGACCTTCAAACCGGATTGGCATTATAATTTTGCTATGACCAATTCGAAATTATCTCATATTGACGAAGAAGGCCGGGCGCACATGGTGGATGTAAGTCCGAAGCCGGAAACCGAGCGCACCGCAGTTGCTAAAGGTGAGGTTCTTCTTAAGCCGGAAACCATCTCGTTGATTCGAGCCGGCTTGATGAAAAAAGGAGACGTCCTGACCGTTGCTCAGATTGCGGGCATACAAGCCGCCAAGCGCACTGCTGAGTTAATTCCGTTGTGTCATCCTATTCCCATTCATCAGATTCAAGTGGATCTGCACATTCGGGATGACCTGCCGGGGGTTGAAATCACTGCGCGCTTGAAAAGCAGCGGCAAGACCGGCGTAGAAATGGAAGCGTTGACGGCTGTTGCGGTGGCGGCTTTGACCGTATACGATATGGTCAAAGCCGTTGAGAAGACCGCTCGAATTCAAAACATCCGACTGGTTGAAAAGCGTGGTGGCGTAAGCGGAGATGTCATCCATGAGTGAACCTCAAGCAGTAAAGATATTGTTTTTTGCGCATCTTAAGGAAATAAGCGGTGTTGATAAAGAATTCATTCAGTTTTCGCAGCCGCTCCGAGTGGCCGATTTGAAACGTGTTCTAGGCGAACGATATCCCCTGATCAACGAGCGTTTGGCGAATGTGCTGGTTGCTATCAACCAGCAATATGCGGCAGATGAGGATTTGATTCAGCCTGGAGATGAGGTGGCTTTCTTCCCGCCTGTCAGCGGCGGTGGAGCGCCGACTATTTTTCGAATTACCTCTGAGGAACTGGACTTAAACGAATTGTTGGATGAGATTACCCTGCCGACTACCGGCGCAGCCTGCATCTTTGCTGGTATGGTGCGCGGCGAAACGCGGCGCGGTGAAGCTCACCAGACTCTGGCCTTGGAATATGAGGCCTATATTCCTATGGCGGAAGCCAAAATGGCGCAGGTCGCCTCAGAGATTCGTGCCCGCTGGCCGGCGGTAGAAGGCATCGCCATTGTGCAGCGGATCGGGCATCTCAAACCGCGCACCCCTACCGTAATGATCGCCTGCACGGCTGCCCACCGTGACACGGGTGTGTTCGAAGCTGCCCGCTATGGAATTGACCGCTTGAAGGAAATTGTTCCGATTTGGAAAAAAGAAATTATGCCAAATGGCGAGGAATGGATTGAAGGAAGTTATCATCCGGAGAAGGGGGAGTAAGCATGGCAACCATTCGATGCGTGGATTGCGGCCAGCCATATCCAGATGAGAGCGTGCCGTTTCGCTGCCCGGTGTGTGGCGGCATATTTGATTATGATGATTCTCCTTCCTTTTCACTGGCAAATCTTCAACATCACTTGCCGGGTTACTGGCGTTATCGAGCCAGTTTTGAATTGGTTGAAGGCGCACCGGTCGTAACGCTGGGCGAAGGTAACACCCCGCTCCTTTGGGAAGTCGTTGCCAATCAACCGGTAGGTCTCAAAATGGAAAGCCTTAATCCGAGCGGATCGTACAAAGATCGTGGCAGCGCTGTGCTGGTCAGTCAGTTGTTGGGGCGGGGGGTACGTGAAGCAGTGGAGGATTCTTCGGGGAATGCCGGGGCATCGTTTGCCGCTTATGCTGCACGCGCTGGTTTGAAGTGTCGCATATATGTGCCTGAAAGCGCTTCTGGCCCGAAGCGAAGGCAAATTGAGGTGTATGGGGCTGACCTGATTCCCATTCCCGGCCCGCGCTCGGAGGCTGCCCGGGCCGTACTGCAAGAAGCAGAGAAGGGCGTACCTTACGCCAGCCATGCTTACCTGCCGTTTGGCCTCATGGGAATTGCCTCAATCGCTTATGAACTTTGGGAACAGATGGGTGGGAGCGTACCCGGCAGTTTGATAGCGCCGGTTGGGCATGGCGGTTTATTGCTGGGAATTGTGCGTGGATTTTCTGCCCTGAAAAAAGCAGGATATGTCGAGCGAGTTCCTTATTATGTGGGAGTGCAGGCAGCCGCTTGTGATCCGGTGGTGCAAGCTTTTTACAATGGTTTGAAGGCGATGAATAATGCCGGAGAAGGGGATACCCTCGCGGAAGGCGTGCGAGTCCGACAACCCGTCAGAGGAAAAGCATTGATCGAAGAAATTCAATCCACTGGCGGGGAATTTTTGGCTATTGAAGAAGGGGAGATCAGCGACTCTTTCATTGAATTAGGTGCGCGCGGATATTATGTTGAACCTACTTCCGCGTTGACCTGGGCAGCCCTGAAGAAACGGTTGAACGAATTACCCCAGCCAATTGTAGCCGTAATCAGTGGAAATGGTTTAAAATATTATCCTTCAAAATCAACTCATTGAACTAAAGGAACGCGAGCTACTTGAGCAGCGAGTAGTTAGATCACTCCGGCTGGGTGGCTTGCGCCCCTTGAGTTCCCCGGAGGAAATTATGGAAAATGGTGATCTGCATTTTGTGCAGGAATCGCCTGAAGAACTGGCAGCCCGTTTGGGGTTGAAATTCAATGATCCTTTATTGCTGCACCGCTCTTTGACCCACCGATCATACCTGAATGAACATCCAGAAGCGCTTGAAGATAATGAACGGTTGGAATTTTTGGGGGATGCTGTTTTGGATTTTGTGGTCGGGGCGTGGCTATATCATCACTACCCTGAAATGCCGGAAGGCGACTTGACCCGCATGCGCTCGGCTCTGGTTCACACCGAACAACTGGCCGATTTTGCCCGTCAGATTAAGCTGGGTAATGCCATGCGCTTGGGAAGGGGTGAAGCACAGGCCGGCGGGCGGGAGCGTTCGGCGCTATTATGCGACACTTTCGAGGCCTTCATTGGCGCTATTTATTTGGATGGTGGCATCGAAAAAGTTGAACAATTTCTCCTCCCGTTTCTGGAAACGGCTGCAGAAGATATTCTGATTAACCGGAAAAATGAAGATCCTAAAAGTCTCTTGCAGGAGTGGGCGCAGTCGCAGGGGTTTCATGCTCCCCAATACATAACCCGTTCGGAACATGGGCCTGATCATTCCAAATTGTTTGAAGTTGTAGTGATTATTGGCGGGGAAGTATATGCCGAAGGCGTTGGACCCAGCAAACAAGCGGCCGCCAAAAACGCAGCCCGCAGAGCGCTCGAAAAATTGGGACTGGTGTTTTAAAACCCAGCCGGAAAGAAGAAAAGATTGAGTCATTCATGACCAGCCGATTGAAAACCCTTGAATTGCAAGGTTACAAAACATTTGCCAGCCGGACAGTTTTTGAATTTCCTGGGCGAATTACTGCAATAGTCGGACCGAATGGATCGGGGAAATCCAATATTGCTGATGCAATTCGGTGGGTGTTAGGAGAACAATCTTATACCCTTTTGCGCGGGCGAAAAACGGAGGATATGATTTTTGCTGGCTCGGAATTGCGCCCGCGTGCCAGCATGGCATCTGCAATGATCACGTTTGAAAATGAGGATGGCTGGCTGCCAATTGATTATGCTGAGGTTTCCATTGCACGGCGTGCCTATCGGGATGGGCAGAATGAATATCTGCTCAACGGTCAGAGGGTGAGACTGAAAGAAATTTCTGAAATTTTGGCTCAGTCCGGGCTGGCGGAACGAACTTACACGATAATCGGTCAAGGTTTGGTGGATGCTGCGCTTTCACTGCGGCCGGAGGAACGGCGAAAATTTTTTGAAGAAGCAGCCGGTATTGGCTTGTACCGCTCCAGGCGGGAAGAAGCGATCAATCGTCTGGAACAGACCCGCCGCAATCTTGAACGGGTGCAGGATATTCTCAGTGAACTCGAACCGCGTTTGAAAAGTTTGGAAAAACAAGCCGCCAGGGTTGTAGAGTACGAACGCGTTAAGGCTGACCTGCGGCTTCTCTTGAGAGAATGGTATGGCTATCAATGGCAACGCATTCAGGGAGAACTGACCCATGCCCGTGAAGTGTTGAGCGCTCAGGAGAATAGATTGCATCAGGCGCGCCAACATAGCCAAGAGGTTGAAAAACGGGCGCAAGAGGTTCGTTATCAAATTCAACAACTCAGAGAACAATTGAATGGGTTGCATGTTCAATCGGCAGAGGTGCACCGCCAGCGAGAGGAGATCAACCGAATTCTTGCCGTGCTAGATGAACGCCAGCGCTCTCTGAGCGAACAAAAGAACACCACTCATCAGGATCTTGCCCGGCTTGAAGAGGAAAATCAGCAACTGAATAAGCGATGGCAAACAATGGAGGAAGAGGTTGCCGATCAACGAACAGCGCTTGCGGAGGCCAAACAGCAAGCAGCCATTGCTCAAACTGCCTATGTCGAAAAGAAAACCCAGCGGGATCAAGTTGAAAGTGAAGCCCGCGAATTGCGAAAAAAACTGACCCGCCTTGAAACTCAGCAATTAGAGATTAAAGCCCGCCAGCGAGAACTGAACAACCGAGTGGAAAGATTGCAGGGGGAAGAAAGCCGCCTGGCTCAGCAGATACCGCAATTGAGCGCTGAACTGCATCAGGCCGAATTGGCGTTACAAAGCGTTCAGCAGTCATTGGAAACTTACGCAGCGGCTCGTCAACAGAATGAAGAAGCGCTACAGAAGTTGCAAAGCGACCAACGCCGGTTGGAAGAAAGCCGCAGTCAAATCCATGAACAAAATAATCTGATTCGTGCCGAGTTGGCTCGTAAGCAGGCTGAACGCAAGGTGCTTGAACAGGCCGAAAGTAACCTGAACGGCTTAGGCCAGGGTGTCAAACTAGTCATGAAAGCCGCTGAACAACGAAAATTCAGGGGTGAAATCCATCCGATTTCTCGCTTAATCGAAGTGCCGACTGAATTGGCGACGGCTCTTGCGGCCGTTTTGGGAGATCGTTTGGAAGGTCTGGCGCTTGAAGCAGATGTCGAGCCTGATGAAATCTTTCAGTTTTTAGAAAACGCCGAGAATGGCCGGGCTGTTTTCTTCCCGCTCGACTGGTTGAGGGGGGAAACTCGTCTACCAGCTCCGCCACAAGAAAATGTGATTGGCAATGCCGCTGAATTAGTCTCGTATCCTGAAGAGATCAAAAAATTAATAGAGGTATTGCTGGGAAAGGTCTGGATTGTCCGCGATCGGAAAACTGCTCGAAGCTTGATTCAAAATCAACCGAACGACTTAAGAATTGTTACTTTACGCGGAGAGGTATTTTTTGGGAGCGGAGAGGTACGCGCTGGTAAGGAAAACCGAGCTGAGATCATTGCACGTCCCAGACAGTTAAAAGAGCTGGGTGAGGAGATTAACCAATTGCAGAAGCGACTGGCACAAGGTGAAGAACTTTTGGCCGAAAATCAAAAACAGCGCGAAGCCTTGGAAAAGCAGCGGCGAACCGCCGAGAAGCAATTGGAAGAAGCGCTGGAGCAGGAAAAACTACACCAGCGCAATTTACACAAAGTCAGCATGCAGGTTGAACAATCTCGGCAAAAACTCAACTGGCAACAAACTCAATTGGAGCAGTTAAAAAATCAAATTGTCAGCAGCCGGAAGGAACTAGAAGACCTGACGGGGCAACTCAGCGCCCTAACGGGTGAAACACAGCAGGTGGAAAAGAAACTTCGCGAAGTCAACCGATTGCTGAACAGCCTTGTGTTGGACGATCTTCAAGCGCAGGTTATTCACTGGAATACGCAGGTCAGTGTCATGGAGCGCGCTTTGCAGGATACTCAACGGCGGTTGAGGGACTTTCAACAGGCGTTAGACCGAAATCAGCAACAGCAGCAGACCTATCGAGAACGGCTGAATCAACTTGATCTGCTTTCTGCTGAACTGGAAGATGAAAAAAACAGACGCAAGGCCGAAGCGGCACACTTGAATCAGGCAATTGACGAAGTCCAGTCCCGGATTCAGCCAGCCGAGAAAGAACTAAACGGATTAGAAAGCCAATATGAGAATTTACAAATGGACTTGAGCGCTGCTCAACAGAATGCGGCTGTGGCAGAGCGGCATACCACCCAGGCACAGCTGGAATTTGGGCGGTTGCGCGAAAATTTGGAAAGTCTTCGCCGGCGCATCGAAGAAGACTTTGGTCTGGTGGCGTTTGAGTACCAAAATGAGGTTTCCGGTCCAACTCCGCTGCCTTTGGAGGGGATGGTTGAACAATTGCCGGTAGTCAGAGAAATCCCGCCTGATTTGGAAGAGAATATCAACCGTCAGCGCAGCCAATTGCGGCGAATGGGAGCGATTAACCCGGATGCTCATACGGAGTATTTGTCTGTAAAAGAACGCTATGAGTTTCTCATTCAGCAAGTTGCCGACTTGAGGAAGGCTGATCAGGATTTGCGGGAGATTATTGCAGAGTTGGATGGACTGATGAAAACCGAATTCCGCAAAACATTTGATGCAGTGGCGGCGGAATTCAAGGAAAACTTTGCCCGATTGTTCGGTGGTGGCACAGCCCGACTGGTTTTGGAAAACGAAGAAAATCCTACGGAAGGGGGCATTGACATTGAGGCGCGTTTGCCGGGCAGACGCGAACAGGGGTTATCCCTGCTATCGGGTGGTGAACGCAGTCTGACGGCGGTTGCGTTGATTTTCTCGCTGTTGAAGGTGTCTCCCACACCGTTTTGCGTCCTGGATGAAGTTGATGCCATGCTGGATGAAGCCAATGTGGGACGTTTTTGCGAACTGCTGCAGGAACTGAGTCACAACACACAGTTCATTGTGATCACCCACAATCGCAACACGGTTCAGGTGGCCGATGTGATTTACGGCGTGACGATGGGAAAGGATACTGCCAGCCAGGTAATTTCCCTGAAATTGGACGAGGTGGGGGAAGAGATGGTTCGCTGAATGATAATGGGAGAAGAAAAAAGGTCGGGGTAAATTTCCCGACCTTTTTTGTAAGCTATCGAAAAAGCGGAGATCAGAATCCCAAACCGGGTGGCAGTGTTGGAACTGTTGGGACTTTGTTGATCCAGTCCTCACTGCGCTCAATCTTCAAACTGGCTTTGGTTTCTTCGAGCCATGAGTTGAATTTTTGTTGTTTAAGTGTGCTTAAGCGACTTTCACTGACTGGCCGGGTTTCTTTCCCCAACAGCTGAATGATGTGGTAACCAAACTGAGTTTGTACGGGATCGCTGATCTGACCAATTTCAGTCATGGCAAACACGGCGTTTTCAAACTCGCTGACCATTTGTCCGCGTTCGAACCATCCCAAATCACCTCCGCGATCTTTGTTTGAGGTGTCGGTTGAAAATTGGGCTGCCAATTGGGCAAAATCTGCACCGTTCTTGAGTGACTGAACCACTACAGCGGCTTCTTCAGGAGTTGCGACCAGAATATGACGCGCCCACACCCATTCGTCTTCGGCCGGCACATCTTTGGTAATTTCCTCAAAGACCTTTTCATAGAGAAGGGATGAGCGCACAATTTCCCGAAATGTCTTTTCATCAATCTGGGCTTCGGTTCTCAGGGTTTCCAAATAATTCTCCAAGCCGGCTTTAAAGCCTTCCTCGGTCATCGGGGTGGGGGTGGGGAACGGTGTGCTGGTAGGCCCGGTTGTGGCAGTTGCCTGAGCAGTCTCTGCAAGGGTTTCGGTTATTTCGGGTGATAGCGTGGGGGTTGGGGCCTGGGTGGGGGTAGCCGTGGAGGGCGCCAGGGTTAATTGCTGTGGGGAATATGTAGCGGTGCTGAAGGCGGTGGTGGTTGGAGCTGCGGTCGGTGTGCCAGCCGGGAAGAAACCAAAGGCTTCTTGAAAGGCTTTATCAATTTCTTCATCGGTCACAGTGACACCCAACTTTTCGGCTTCACGGCGGATAATGGCCTCGTTGATCAATTCGTCAATGACCTGATTGCCCAGTTGAGTCGGATCGTTGAGTTTGGAAACGTTGAGTTGAATTTGAGAAGTAAAGTAATTGGCTGAATTGGGGTCTGCCTGAAAGAGCTGTTGGTATTGAACCAATTGGATGGTATTCTGGATCAGTTGAAAACGGTCAAAGCGTGCACGGGCTTGGAATTGTTCCAGGGTGATTTTTTCTCCATCCACCGTAGCAACTGGCCGAATGTTTTGCAGGTAGAAGGTGTCCAATAATCCATAGCCTAAAATTATAACCACCGCAACCGCAATGGTCATCGTCACAATGAGGACAATACGGCGTTGTTGTCGTTCCTTTTCAACCCGGCTTTGTTGTTTTCGGGAAACTACGGCAGGTCGGGGTGTCTTAGCCATCTGAAAAACCTTTCCATATCAAAAATAGAAAAGGGCATTGGGCGTGTTTTTGCCCATGCCCTGAAAGTAGACAAAAAGGAAAAGCAATTAGCGGATTGCCTCACTCCAGTCTTCTGCGACAAAGGGAAGCAGGGCAATGTGGCGGGCACGCTTGATTTCTCGCGCTAAAACCCGCTGATGCCTTGCGCAGGTACCCGTTTGACGGCGAGGACGGATTTTGCCTTCCTCGGTAATGTACCGGCGCAGGAGGTCCACATTTTTGTAGTCTATTGCCAGGTCTTTATCAGCGCAGAACTGACAAATTTTGGGTCGGGCGACAAATCGTCGTGGACCGGCAACCTGTTCGTTCTCGCTTGGAATTTGGTCGGTCATACTTTCTTACTCCTAGAACGGATATTCGTCTTCAATTTCTTCTTCCTCCCCTTCTTCGAGCGAAGGAGAGGTTTGATTTTGGGCATTATCACGGCGGTCACCCAGAATCATCATTTCGCTGGCGACAATTTCAACAGAAGTGTGCTTGACCCCTTCTGAGTCCTCCCAACGGCGAGTTTGAAGCCGTCCTTCAACATACACTTGTTGACCCTTGCTCAGGTATTGTTTACAAATTTCTGCCAGATTGCCCCACGTTACCACATTGAACCACTCGGTTTCAGTGTGCCGTTCACCATCGGCAGTGTTCCAAGTACGGCTAGTGGCAACGCTGAAGGTGGTAACGGGTCTGCCGGAAGGGGTGTAGCGCATTTCCGGATCGCGTCCCAAATGGCCAATGATCATGACTTTGTTAAGACCGCGACTCATGATATTCTCCCAAAAAATGATAGGTTTCTCAATCGCGATTGACAATCAAGAAGCGCATAACCTGTTCCTGAAAACGCAAATTGCGTTCCAGTTCGCTGCTGAAGGCGGGTGGCATATTCATGTCAAACAAAATGTACTGGCCTTCGCGGCGTTTATTGATTGGATAAGCCAAACGCCGTTTTCCCCAGCGATCAATTTTGCTGACAGTTCCGCCGGCTTCTGTGATCCAACCTTTGACTTTTTCGACCAAACCATCAACGGCTGTGTCGTCCAGTTCTGGCTGGAGGATGAAGACCAACTCGTAGCTGCGCATCAAGGGGTTCCTCCTTTCCTTGGGATTGCCCTCTGTTCCTGCCGTGGGCAGGTCAAAGAGCGGAAAGCAACCATGTTTTCTCTGTTGCAAGCCGGTGTAGTTTACTACAAAACCTCATTTTTGGGTAGGCACGATTTCAAAAAATTGTGCTGCGTTTGAGTTTTCCTTTACTCCGCTTCTGATTCTTTGAATGGGGTCGAGAAGAAAGTCCTGATGAAGTTGAAACCCATTTTTGCGTTGTAAACCCTCCTACCTCCCATGCCTTACAGGCAAATTTCGAAAGATGAGATGTTTTCCACACTTAGGAGAAGTCAAGAAGAAAACGTTAACAAAAGTATAAACATAAAAACTGAGAACTATGATACATTAAATCTATCATACGATCTCTGGAGATTAAGGCATGAGAGTAGAAATTCTTTTTCGTCCTTCGTATTCGGTTGCAAAAGTTTTGCTCGACCCCAATGAAGGCGTAGTCGCGGAGAGCGGGGCAATGGTGGGCATGTCCACAGATCTTCAAGTCGAAACCAAGATGCGCGGAGGTCTGTTGCAATCCCTGGCTCGCTCGGTGTTGGGTGGCGAGTCATTTTTTGTCAACACCTATCGGGCTTCTTCTCGCGGTGGAGAATTATTGCTGGCTCCAACCTTACCGGGGGATGTATTTGCCATGGAAATGGGCGGTGAAACCTACCTCGTTCAATCCGGATCGTTCCTGGCTTCCTCGGAAAGTGTAGTTACCGACACGAAATGGTCGGGCGCCCGCACCTTCTTTGGCGGTGAGGGATTGATTATGTTGCGCTGCAGCGGGACGGGGACTTTAGTCCTTTCGAGTTACGGGGCCATTCATGAGCTGACGCTGGCTGTTGGTGAAACCTACACCGTGGATACCGGTCATTTGGTGGCTTTTAGCGAAAAAATGAGTTTCAAAGTACGCGCAATTGGAGGGCTGAAAACAACCGTGCTGGGCGGTGAGGGCTTGGTAGTGGATCTTACCGGGCCGGGGAAGGTACTGCTTCAAACCCGCAGTGAAGGAGCGTTCCTCAACTGGCTGCTTCCAAAAATCCCGAAACGCTCCAGCGATTGAGCTTATTCCCGGATCAGGCTGGCAGGTGAGGCTTGCCGATAGAATTCCCGAAAGGCGCGGCTTTCTTCCAGTAGGGAACGAAGCCGCGTTTCTTTTTCCTCTACAAGCGTTGGGTCTGGAATACCGCCCTCGGCAAGGATGAGGGAATGTTCTTGCCGTTCGATGATGCGAATAAAACCCTTGCCAGTTAGCCATTCAACTCCGGTCAGGATGGTCTCTTCGCGCTGATTCAACGCCGCAGCCATTCGGATTATGGATGCCTTACCGCCGTTTTTCTTGAGCGCATATTGGATCATTCCTGAGAGAGTCCTTAAGAATGGTTGAGGTTTATCGTTGGGTTGGTCAAACCAGCACAGGACAATTCTTTTGGCTCGAACCTGCCGAAGCGCTTCAGATAATACTTTCTGAGAAGGGGGAGGCGCGCAGATGACCAGCGTATCGGCTGGGGCAAGTTGCCAACGCTGCTTGGCCGGTACATCAAGGTTTATTGACCCATCCGCCCACCACAAAGTCTGCTCCGAGAGAATACCCTGCCGGGCAAGTTCCTCCAATGGTGATTCAGAGAATCGCAAATCAATTACATCAGGCTGGGAAGTGTCAGAGATGCGAATGGACTCGGTTTCCAGTGGTCGGGCGGCAATCCACTCGAGTTGTACCTCCAAGTCGCCGCCAAAGTTGACTGGCCTAGCGTGATAGGCAAGATCGAAGCGTCCTTCCGGCAGAATTGACCGCGCGCCTTGCCACCAGATCACTCGGCGAGTGTTCCCCTCCTCATCCTCGACAATGGTCATCAAGTGCTCCTGCGTTTTGCCAATGGGAGTTGAATCTCGTAAAGTAAGATTGCGGCTTGCGAAGACCAGAGGAGGGTTACCTGCCCCAAATGGAGCCAGACTTTCCAATTCTTCGACAAAGTTCAGATCAAGATCATTGATTTTCAGCCACGCATCAATGGTAATGGCTGGTTTTTGCTGAATTTGGGCTTGCTGTAACTCCACATGGGCAGATACCAGACGGCGAAATTCATGAAAATTCTCGGGTCTCAAGGCCAGGCCAGCCGCCATGGGGTGACCGCCAAAGCCAATCAGCACTTCTCGGGCGCTGGCAATGGCTGCCGTGATGTTGATTCCTTCCACCGAACGAGCCGAACCGCGCATGGGTTGGCCGATGGGAGAACTTAATAAAATCACTGGGCGTTGAAAAATTTCAACTAGCCGACTGGCAACAATACCGTTAATGCCGCCAGGCCATTCTGGATGGTGTAGTATCAGCACAGCAAAATCCAAGACATGCGGATCTTGATCAATTTGATGCAAAGCTGCCAAAAACACCTGATCGGAAAGAAACCGGCGTTGGTTGTTGTAACCCTCCAATTGAGCAGCAAATACGGCGACGGATTGCGGCTCTGTGGAGGAAAGGAACTCGACAACCGGGTTTGCATCACCCAACCGACCGATGGCATTCAGGCGTGGAGCCAGGCTGAAGCCGATGTGTTGTTCGTTGAGATGGGCCGGATTGATTTCAGCATTCTGCATCAGTTGCAAAAGCGCCAGACGGCGAGGATTGCGCAGCAGTTCTAAACCGCGCTGCACCCAGTAACGTGTATCTCCACGCAATATGGCTACATCCGCAACACAACCCAGAGCTACGAGGTCGAGATGTTCTTCAACGACTTCCGATCTTCCCATTTTTTCACAAAGGGCTTGCGCAAATACGAAGGCAGCGCCAACACCGGCCAGAGTGCGCATGGGATGATCGTGTGGAAGGCGCTGAGGATTAATTACAGCATCCGCAGGCGGGAGAGACTCGGGCAGGGTGTGGTGATCGGTAATGACAAAGCCAATCCCAGCCTGGCGTAGAAATTTTGCAGCCTGATGAGCGCTGATACCGGTGTCGCAGGTCACGACCACCTCAACTCCATTTGCAATCATCCGCTCTAATCCATCAATGTGAACTCCGTGCGACTCGCGCTCGCGCACGGGGATGTAATATTCCACCTGAGCGCCCAGCGATTTGAGGACTGAAACCAGCAGCGTGGTGGCGGTTTGACCGTCCACGTCGAAATCACCCCACACGCCGATCTTCTTGCCTTTCAAAATGGCTTTGTTGATCAGGTTCACACCCACCTCTACATCCGGCATTTCGTAGGGGTCAGCTGGGCGGTAAAAGCGGTAATCGAGAAATGCACGCGCCTCTTCAAAAGTCTTCAGTCCGCGTCGGGCAAGCGTACGCGCCAGAAGGGCATTATCCCCCGCTAACCGCCGGATTGTTTCCGGGACAGGGGTGTCTTCAGCCTCCAGCCAGATGCGCTCAATGCCTGCAAACAATCGTTTCATCTAGAATTCAGTCTCACCGATTTGATCAAAAGCAATATCCAGACGTTCGTCATCCACTTCTTCGTCCATCTCCTCGTCCACGCTTCCCGCCGTAATCCCGCGATTGCAAAGCGAACGATAGACACACAACGCACAGCGCCGCTCTTGTGAAGTAAGCGGGAAAAAGGTTTCCAAACAATGTTCAACCTGCTGTGTCAGTTCAAGCAAGTATTCGCCATCACGCTCAGCCTGCTTTTGGGTGTATTTGAAGCGCTCAGGGCTGAGTGGATCAGCCGTAAACCAATAAATCATTTCGATCTGGTCAGGGGAATAAGTAATGGCTTTATCAAACGCGCCGGAGCATTTCCATAATAAAAAGGGGTACAAGCGGGTTTGAATGCGATGAGCGAGTGTGGCGCGAGTTGGCTTGCGCCGACCGGTTTTCCAATCCACGATGACCAATTTTTTGCCGGGATGGATGGCAATCAGGTCGAATTTGGCGAGGAGTCGATACTTGCCGTGAGTCATCTGCAAGGTATGTTCTACGAAACGCTGTTCAGGCAAGGGGTGCGGCTGACTGCCGAGATAGTCTTCCCACCAGCCCAGCAGGTTTTGATCGTAGGCCTGAGCGCTGATTTTCTCCACCGGTAAGCCGATTTGATGCTGTTGAACCATTTGATGAAAGACCTCGCCGCGGCGCAGATGCTGCTCGTGTTCAAGTACAGGCTGAGATTGAATGGCTGGCCAAGGTTGTCGCAACACATAGCGTAATTCAAAACGGCGGGGACACTCGATAAAATCCTGTAAATTGTTCTGGCTGAAAGAGAAATCAGGTGGAAGTTTCACGGCGGTATTCCTCCCAGAACTTTTGAAGATGTACGAAGGGCAAAGCGGGGGAGTTCTCGCCGCTTTGCGTATCTTTTCCTGTATTCCAAGTTATGATTAAAGAACGCCGAGCGCGAGTGATACCGACATATAACAACCGCAGACGTTCGGCGCAGTATTCTAAACGCGCTTGCTGGGTGGCAATGCCCTCTTCCAGATAGAGGGACGAAATTTCTCGGTTGGCGAGCGCTTTCAGTCGGCTGAGCGCCTCTGCTTCCAGATTGAGTTGATTGCGGACGAAGTATTTTTCTGAAAAATATCGGTCAAATCCTTGGGCAGAAGGAAAGTCGTAATTGTTGACCGACATCAGGTAAACTCGATCCCATTCCAGCCCTTTGGCTTTGTGAATGGTAGCCACTACTACTTTGCCCGGGTGTTCATCTGGGTCAAAGCCCGGCTCTTCATCGCTGAAGCCGAGGATGCGTCGTTCATTGCGGGCAATCAACCCCAATTCCTCAATCAACTGCGGCAGTTGCCATTCCGGATGACGTTGGGCAGTGCGCCCTAAGAGCAGTGCGAGGCTGTGCGTCAGGGCCAACTGGGTTGGTTCGCGGAATATATCCTGAGCAATGGTCAGGATGAGCTGGTCAATTGGCAGTAGAATTGCTTGCTGCCAGCGGCGGATGAGCAAAGCAAAATTTTCCAGGAATTCGATGGTTTGAACGAATACGTCATCCCTTTGGCGTAACTCCTTCAACCAGTCGTTTTCTACACGAGGATACAGATAATTTTCGGGTTGTGAGTTGGTTAAAATCCATTGGGATGCCTGCTGAATCACCCCATTTTCAGGAGGATTTTCCGGATCAAGCAGCCGGATTACCTCCTTGAAGGCATCCACCAGCAATCGTGAATCGGCAGCTTTGTTGAGACTTTTGAGGATTTTTTCCAGAACTGCAGCAGTTTGACGGGTGGTTTGGCTGGATTGTAGCAGTTCGATCACGGGCAGGCCGGCGCTTTTCAGCGCGGTAACCACTTTGTTGCCGCGTTCATTGCGGGATACCAGCACGGCTACCGTTTGATCAAGATGCTCGGGCAGCCAGCGTTTGAGTGAGTCAACCACCGCTCTAATTTCCCCGTCCGGTGTAAATTTTTTTAATATAAGGTGGATCTGGTTGGGTTCATCGGGCGGATTGGGCTGTGGATCGCCGGGCAGCGTTGGGCGGATGTAAGGCGGAGTCAGCGCATTTCTCAACTCTTCGACCGGGTGATCTTCCACAGTCCAACGAATCAGTTCGTTTGCCAAACGAATGATGCTGATTGTGGAGCGTCCTGAATCGGGCAGGTCATAAGACTGTACGCTTCGCAGATTGAGAAAGCGGCGTAGATATTCCGGGCTGGCGGTTGTAAAGGTTTCGTAAATGGCTTGGTTAGGATCGCCTACCCGCACCCAGTTGCCGTTTTCCCCAGCAAGTCGGCGCAGGATTTCCTCCTGAAGGCGCGAGCTATCCTGGGCTTCGTCTTCTAAAATAAATGGAAAGCGGTAGCGCAGCCGGTTCAAATAGTCCGAATCAGTGTTGAGCACATTGAGCGCCAACCGGATCAGGTCATCGAAATCAATCAAACTGCGCAAGATGAGACCGCGCTGATAGATTTCATAAATATCCATTCCGAATTGAAGCAGGGAATGATTGTAGCGAGTGCTGTCCCGGAGATCGCGGATTTGTGGTGGGGAAAGCTGTAAATCCTTTGCCTGGCGGATGAAAGCCCGGCCCAGTTTCACCAGGAGGTCTTCCCACTTTTTGGGTAAGTCAGAATTTCTTTGGAGATTGAGGTTGGGATTCGTCCATTCCTGAATAAATTCCGGATGGGAGCGAATCCACCCCGACACTGCCGCCTTTACGATCTCATCACTGTCGCGATCATCGGCAATGCTGAATCGATCGGAAAGGCCAGCCAAGTCAGGACGCTCGCGCACGATGTCATGAGCTAGACCGTGAAGGGTGCGGACGCGGTAGTTCATATCACGCATCAGGCCAAACTGTTCCACAAATGAGCCAATCCGACTGGCGAAGTTATCTACGGCGGAATTGACCAGTGTGACGATTAAAACTTCCTGTTCTTCGTTGATTTTGCCGGTGGTGATGATTTGTGCGGCTAGCAGGGAGAGGGTATAGGTTTTTCCACTGCCCGGAACAGCAGAGACCCCCATCCATCCACCAGAATAACTCAGGATTTGGGTTTGCTGGAGGCGAGGCTGAAGGCGGTTATTCATGGCTTGCCTCTCGTTGATGTAACCGCCGCAGTAGGCTTTGAAAGGCCAGCAATAAAGCGCCTCTCTCCTCAGCACCGCGTTCATTGACACGGCTGGTGCAGAGGAAAATATGCTCACGGCAACGGTACGTCAAACCCCGGATGATTCGCATGATAGATTGCTGATTGGTTTCGTACTCTTCGGCATCCGTCCATTTTCTGGTTGGTTGCCAATTGCGACTGAGAACATACGGATGTGTAAGCGGCTGGAAGAGACGCTCCCACCAGCCGATGTTGCCACAATCCAGCCAGAACTGAAATCGTACCGAACGATTGTTGATGATGAACGAGTAGGCCGGTGATATAAAGACGGCATTATCTCCTGTGAGCGGAGTCAAATACAGGGCTGAAATGACCCCCTGCCTGACCATGTTGAGATATTCTAAACCGACCGAAAAATTGGATTGCTGGCTACGTACCGGTTCAATCACCTGCCGAAATTTCTGGATGGACTCGATCAAACGAGCCGTAACCGCAGCATTGTCGAAGTGATTGTGAAATCCATAACCGGGTTGGGATAACACCTCACCAAACAGAAAGGCGAAAAAGACGTCCAGCTCCTCTTTTTCTCCCTGCTCGATATAATTCAACAACCACTCGCGCAAACGGGAGTAACGCATTCCGGCAGAGTAAGTGATCCTTTCCCGGCCATCTGCGCCGATTTCCTCAAAAGCGCGAAGAGGAAAGGACTGCTTTTTGAACGCAACCCCCATTTGCATCAGCAGGTCGGCGCGAATCAAGTCAAGTTCCTCGATGCAGTGTACCAGCATGGAACGAATTTCCTCTCGGCTGGGCGGCATCTCCCAGTGAGGGTGGGCTAACTTTGCCAATGTGATGAGCGACCGGACGGCTGGCTCATCGTATAGGCTGCGAGAGGGACGATGGGATTGGGCAGGTATTTGGTACTCGTCTAATCGATTCATCAGTGCAAAACGCAGCGAATCGGACATGAAAGGCGACAAAACAGCGATCTCGCCTGGTGGAACCTGTTTTTGGTGAATCAGTTCGTCAATAGTTTCACATACCCGATCCACCATTTCTGGGTAGAAGCGAGCGGGCAGATGGGTAAACGCTTCTGAGATTTGCGGGGTCAGGTCCTCCACCTGCAGCTGGCGCTGAACGGCTTTAACCAGAGCAGATTGAAACTGACGGACAGGAACAGGGCAGATCAGGCTGGGGGGAAATTCAACCATCTCGTCGCAAAACTCAGCCAGCAAGGCTGCTGAATGCGGATCGGCTCCCAAAAAAATGCGATGACCGCCGTGTTGATCGTAAATTATCAAGGCCGAATCGAATACAGGCAGCCACTCCCCGATCACATCATGGGCCGCCGGAGCGTCTTCTTCAATGTTGTCGTAAATCAGGTGGCGAAATCGAGTTTGGAGATAGTTGCGTACCAGGAAGGAGCGCCATAAGTGATGAACGAATATCTCAATTTGCAGGGAAAAATCCAGCAGGTTATTCGCCAGACAGTACTGACGAAAGGCACTGATACATTCCTGAGCCTGATCGAATAAAATCAAATGCTGCTGTTGACCGTTCCATGCCTGTTTCAACCGCTCTCCCAGAGATGTGTAGGCAAATCCAACCAAGGCTGCCTTATTGAGGTTATCCAGTAATTGAGAATAAAGACGGTTGCGGTCAATCACCAGCTGTTCAAAATAGCCTTGGTTGAGAAAAGGCTCGACAACCTTAGCCATGTAGTACTGGGCAGTTTCAAGAGTGAGAAACAAAGGCGGCTGATGAGGCTGGGAAAATCCTGCGTCCGCGCTGATGATTGGCCAAAACAACTGAATGGTGCGCTGACTTAGTCCGCTGAGGGTAAGAATGGTCGGCAAGCTGCCGGCTGGGAGCGCGTTTTGAGCCAAAAAGTCATAATAGGGCTGAGCTAAAGTTCGCTGGGGCAGTAAAATCAAAATTTGATCGGCTGGAATACCGCTTTCCAGAAGATAGGCTAAACGCGCCACTCCGCTTGTGGTTTTACCGCTACCGGGTTCGCCTCGTAAAAAGATTTTCCGGTTTAGAGGCGCATGAGTGATTTGAATCTGTTGAGGGAGCAATTCTGGCAGGCTCATCAGCGCTAGAGGGTTAGTAATCTAAACCAGCGATTGCGTGCAGTACTGCACGGGTCAAACGAGCATCATCACTAGCGTGGTGCGAATTGGGTAAGGGAATTTTCAAACTTTGGCCGGCCTCTTCCAATTTGAAGCGTCGGTAAGCCCGGCGGGTTGTGTCCCATTCACCGCGATATTCGGCATACAACTGCATGATGTCCAATGCGTCTAGCCGCTCTTTCCATGCCAGTTTATACACTTCAAAAGATTGGCGCATCATGCGCAGGTCAAATTCGGCATTATAAAAGGCAATTTTTCGATTGAGTACCAGGTGGCGCAGTGAGTTCCAAACGATCGGGAAAGTGGGAGATTTTTCCACCATCTGGTTATCAATCCCGTGAATGGCTGTTAACTCTGGCGGAATTGGCTTGGATGGTCGGACAAACGAGTGAAACAGGGTTGAACCATCATGGTCAATAACGGCAAATTCGACAATTTCTGCGGTCTTATCCAATCCAGTCGTTTCGGTGTCAATGAAGACTGGTTTTTCGCTGACCCACTGACGGGCTTTTTGAATCACGGATTGACGACGGGGATCAAAAGGCATTGCCATAGATTAGTCCAAGCGCCAGAAAGCAAACTCTTCGGCATAAACAGTGAAATTGGGAGTATTGCGAGCAGCAATGACGATCCCATATGAACCGGGTTCGGTAAAGGTATTGTCACTGAGTTCGCGAATTTTGATGCCGTTGATGTACAGCGTGTAATTACCACCAACGGCATACACCCCAATTCGATTGGTTTGGTTGGAACCGGTGCGGATGGCGTCGTTGACATTGCCGCCCTCTGCAAGGTTAACATATTGTTGTCCATCCCAATAGCCGAATGCCCATTGACCATCGCAGGTCAGTTGAAACCAATATCCTTTTACGAAATCGGGCGAACGGAAAACCAGACCGTAGGTATCTAATCCGCTACATTCACCGGTACGGACGAGGGTTTCCAGATAGGCATTGCCAACCTTGGTGCCGCCGGTGCGCCAACCGCGATAACCGGTAGCGTAGCGGCTGGTCAGGACGAGAGCGCCATTTTCAACACGAATGAAGGTGTAATCATCGTCGTAAGGTTTATCCTGTAAACCGAAAGACCGACCACTGTCAAGCGTATCCAAAAAAGTTGGGTTGCCCAAAACCTGGCGGGGGTCATCACCGATGGGGGTAGAGGTGGGCGAAGATTCGGGAGTGGGGATGGAGGTGGGGGTTAAAGCGGTTGGTTCAACCGGCTGATTTGTTGGGGAAGCAGTTTCGCTGGGCAAGGGTTGAGCTGTTGGTTGAGAAGTTAAGATGGCGGCCACCTGAGTTCCTACCAGATCAACGGTGGGGGTTTGGTTACTACCAGATGGTAGATTACAGCTGCTTAAGACTAGCACAATGAGGAGGAGAGAAAAAGTCCATTTGGGCATGGCTGATCCTTCAATTTAACCAATCATTGAACACTCAAATTTTTCAATTGTATTGATTATAATCGGAATCACTCTGCTGGAAGGATAAATCGAACGAAATTTCGATGAAGACAATTGCTTTTTACAAACCGTATGGGGTTCTCACGGCCTTTCGGGATTTGGAAGGACGTCCGACGCTTAAAGATTACATCCCCATACCTGACATCTATCCAGCCGGGCGGCTAGATCTGGATAGCGAAGGATTATTAATCCTAAGTGATGATGGACGGTTGATTCACGCTTTAACGGATCCGCGCCATCGGATTCCCAAGACCTACTTCGTTCAAGTAGAAGGTAAAGTAACTCCTGAGGCTTTGGCGGCCCTGCAAAGAGGCGTGGTTATAAAAGGTAAGAAAACCCGGCGCTGTGAAGCGCTGATGATCCCGCAACCCGACCTGCCATCCCGCAGCAAGCCGGTTACTCCCCACGCGGAAACTACCTGGCTCAGGCTGGTGCTTCAGGAGGGGCGCAAACGACAAATTCGGCACATGACGGCTGCGGTGGGTTTTCCTACCCTTCGGTTGGTGAGGGTGGCCGTTGGCCCGATCACTTTGGAAGGTTTACAGCCGGGAGAGTGGCGGGAGTTGAGAGAGGAGGAAATCCGGCGATTGTGGGAATACAGTCAACCCGCCCGGCGTGTATAATATCCCTAAATAAGACTTCCCTGTCAGCGTCTTTTTCATGAAAACGCAGATCATTCGGCTGGAAACCCACGATGATTACATCTCGATTCGCGACAAGATGTCTTGGAGCAAAGCGAGACGCATTTTGCTGGTATTTCCGCGTCGTCGTCCGCCGGTTTTGCAACGGCTGGATTTAATTCTATTGCAAAGGCAGGCGCATACACTGGGGGGGCAGGTTGGGTTGGTTACCCAGGATCATACCCTGATCGCCGAAGCGCAGGAATTAGACATCCCAATCTTCCCCAGCATCCCAGCCGCTCAAAGAATTGGCTGGCCATCAAGCGCACGGAGGCGAAGACGGCTTCGTTTTCGACAGACGCAAAACAACGATCCACAAAAACTCAGGGAACTTCTCCATGAGATACAACCCAAACCGGAAAGAACCTGGCTGCGATTGGTTTCTTTTTTATTGGGTGTGATCGGTTTCTGCAGCCTGATGTTGTTTTTTCTTCCTTCCGCTACCATACTGTTGAAACCCTACCAGGAAGAACAATTGATTGAAATGCGAATCCGGGCAAGTCCGCAAATTGAAGTGGTTTCCCCTGCTGGATTATTACCGATTGAGGTCTTGAAGGTAACCGTCCAGGGCTCGCTGTGGGAGGATGCCACCGGAATGCAGCGGGTAGGTGATAAAAAAGCCAGCGGAACGGTTCGCTTAATCAACTTAACCGAAGAGACGGTCTTTGTCCCGCAGGGAACAATTATCCGGACATTTTCTGAACCAATTATCCGCTATGAAACGACCCAGAATATCACATTGCCAGCCGGTAATGGGCAAAGCCGCGAGATCAATGTGCGTGCCTTATTAGCAGGCAGTCAAGGGAATGTGCCAGCCCAGAGTCTGGGAACGGTAGAGGGAAGTCTCGGGCTGGTTGTAGCCGTCGAGAGTCCGGAGGCAATCTTTGGGGGCAGCGACCGGCCAGGCCGTGTGGTCAGTGAGAGCGATGCGGCGCGGGTTTATGATACCCTAATTACCTCGCTGGCGGAAGATGCCTTACAAGAGATGCAGAAATCGCTGCCGGCGGGTAAAACCTTGCTGCCGGAAACGCTCGTGATGGACAGGGTGATTGAACAAGTCTATCAGCCAGCGCCCGGCGAATTGGCTGATCGGTTCGTTTTGAATGTTCAGGCGCAATTTGAAGCCTGGGCTTACAATCAGGCCGACCTCGAACGGATTTTGAACGATGCGATGAACGCCAATCTGTCTGCGTCCATGACCGCTGTT
>FWWM01003512.1_pt1 | contig 38643 bp, 38 predicted proteins | sample 2228351 | NCBI WGS metagenome assembly FWWM01 (sample SAMEA103939774, study PRJEB20133) | metagenome
CATGTGCTCTCCAAGGTCTTCGCAAAACCCGGTGAATCACAACTGACTGAAATCGCTCAACCTAATTTTCGGTCGGGTTCTAAGCACTGACTGGCTTATCGCGCTGATATCAGAACGTCATCACCACTGCTTGACGGACCGGTCGAACGGCAGCGGCGGAGGGCGGGGCCACGTAGTGGGGGTGCCGCGCAACGGCGTTACCACCGTATCTCGGAGACAGCGACAGCGAACGCGCGATCAATCGATAGTTAATGGGATGGATGCCATCCCGGCTATCGATCGCTGTGAGATGGACGATCTCATCGCCGAACGATCGCGCGATGGCCGCACTGATCCGCGCCGCTGCCGGCGCGTAGGGAGTAACCCAGGCGACACGCGCCGCCCTGACCCGCTGGCGCAAGGCGACGAGATTGCGCAACAGGTTCGGATTGCCGACGTCGTTCGATCCCAGCGCGATCACCGCGCGCTCCCGGGGTGCGCTGTTGTTGAAGGTCCGCAGCATTTCACCCGAGGACGCCCCGACACGCGCGTGAACCTCGCAGCGCAACCCCTCGCTCGCGAGCGCGCCGGCGGTTCCCACCGCGATGCTGTCGCCGATCACGATGCAGGCAGGTGGCGGGGGCGGGAGTGGCATCAGAAGTCCAGATCGCGGACGCGCATCTGCTCGGCGGCAAGGTCGGCCACCGGCCCCGCGCCTTCCGCCGCCTCGTAGATCTCGATCACAGCCTTGTCGTCGAGCCACTCGACCATCAGCGCGACCGCGCGGAGATTAGCGGGATCGAGCACGACCCCACCGACGTCACCGTCTGGCACCGAAACGCTCCCGCATGTCGGCCATCTTCGTCCAGCTCTCCGCCGAGCGCAGCGCACGCTCGCGCTGGTTCGGCAACTCGGCTTCGGCGGCTTCCGCCAGGGCAGCGGCAGCGCGTGCGCGCAAGTCCACGACATTCTCCGACATATCGCCTCCCGGTTCATTCGGCGGGCGGTTTCGCCCGCCGGTGGTGGTTCTCAGTTGCCGTTCATGCGGTCGCGGACCTGCTTGGCCGGCGCGAACGTCAGCTTGCGCTGTGCCGCGATCGTGATCGCCTCGCCATTCGACGGATTGCGACCCTGCCGCTCGGGCACGTCCTTCACCTTGAACTTGCCGAAGCCGTTGATGCTCACTTCCTCACCCCCGGCGACCGCCGCGGTCAGATTGGCAAAGACGGCATCGACCAGCTTCTTGGCATCGCTCTTGGCGAGACCATGGGTGTTGACGAGCTGGTCGGCGAGATCGGACGTCGTAACTGCCACGTATATGTTCCCTTGCTGTGATTTCCCAGGCGAACCCTATCCACGATCAGGCGTCACCGCCATCGGGTGTTGCGACCTGTTCGCGCATTTCACCGTCATACGGCCGCACCAGCGCCAGTGCCGCCGCCTGTTCGCCGTCGAGCCAAGTCGTGAAGTCCCCCGGTTGCAGGATCGCGGGCATCGCCTTGGGATGCCACGGTGCGACCGTCCCGTTCGGGCTAGTGGTGCAAAAGGCATAGGCGTCGCCGCGCTCGGTCGGCCGCCACAGCCCCGCGAAGAAGCCGATCGGTCGATCGGGCAACGAGAACCAGACCTGGCGCGGCTTGCCGTCGTCGCCCTTGCCGCCCTCAGGATGCGGCTCGGCGAAGTGCGTGAAGGGCACGAGACAGCGCCGCTCGGTGTTCGCGATTGAGGGCTTCCACATCGATGAGGCGAGGTTACGCGCATTGGTGACGTATTTGTCCAGCTTCACCGCCGGATTGCGCTTGCTTGCGACTTTCGTCGGGAAGCCCCATTCCATCGCCACGGGCTCGAGCGGACGGTTGCCTCCGGCCGATCGGCGCACGACCAGCCCGTGTCGTGCGGTCTTCTTGCCGGTCGGAAAGATCTCACGCGGCACGGGGAAGGTCACATCCTCGGGGTAGGGCAGCTCGAAGCCACATGCCCGCATCACCTCTGCCTGCTTCGCGCTCAGTCGATACCGGTTACAGACGATGTCCTCCCTGCGTGACGTGGCCGTACCATTCTGCGCCGGCGATCATCGGATTTCTACCACAGACGGTTCGCTGATGATGACGTCGCCATCGGCACTGGCGCGAGCCGTGAGGATGGCGAGTGCCCCGAGGAGTTCATCGAGCGTCCGCGAGCGGGCAGGTGCGACGCCGGCCGAGAAGGTCATCATGCCGAGTTCGACATCGCTTTCGCGTACCTTCATCCGCCGGGCGGCGAATGCCTGACGGGCGGCATCGAGGAGGGCGCCGAGGTCGGGCGCCGGCATGTTCGGGAAGATGGCGAGCAGCCGATCGTCGCCGGCCCGTCCGATCGCGGACGGGCGGCATTGTTCGGCAAGGATCCCGACAAGGACGCGCAGCACGCGCACCGCGACCGCTTCGCCATGCGTCGTACGCACATCCCTGCCGTGATCGAGATTGAACATCGCGACCGACAGGTCCTGCGGCTCAGTTGCCAGGGCGCTCGCGAGCCGGTCGAGGACCGCGTCATGCGACAGCGCCCCGGTCGCGGGATCCTGTTCGACGACGTCGAGGATCGCACGCAGATCGTCATGGAGAGCGCGAGTCTGGCTGCTGACCGCGGCGAATGACTGCTCGGCCGAGCGGCTTTGCGCCAGCATCCGCATGACGACCGCGCGCACGGTCTGCGCATCGCCCTCGACCAGTTCGGCCGCGGCGAGCGTGAGTTCGCGGGTCAGCGCCGACGCCTCGTCGTTCGCCTGGGTGATGATTGCGAGGATACCCAACGAGATGCGTTCGATATCGGGAAGCAGTCGATCGTTCGCGGCGATCTCTGGTGAAGGGACGGGCGTGAAGCTGGCCACCTGGCGTTCGGTCAGCCGGACGCCGCCATCGATCAGTTCGTCGACCTGCGCCCTGAAGGAAGCATCGCGTCCAAGGAGGTAGCGGTGCGCGAAAGCATAATGCCGGGGCGTATGCTCCAGTTGGTGCGCGTCGAGGAACCTGAGCACGACCGCACCGCTGCCCGGCTTGTTGCGCCGATCGGTCATGCGCCCACCACGAACAGCACGGCGGCCAGCGACATAACGAACAGCGACAGCCAGATCGCGATCTGGCCGTAAATGTGCATCGCAAGCCCGACCCAGGTGTAGCGACGTCGCAGCACGATGCCGCTCGCCACCGCCACGAAGAACGCGATTAGCGCCGGCGTTGCGATCGAGGGGCTGCGCGCCATGGTCGCCTCGGCCAGCGGCAGCAGCCCCAGCGCCAGCACCAGCAGCCACGAGAAGGCCAGCACCACCCCCGATCGCGGGTCGATCTCCACCTGTTCGTTGGCGCGGGAGCGTTCGGTTGTGAACCTCGTTGTCATGGTCTACCCTTCGCGCGAGGAGGCTGGGCTATGAAAGATTATGACACGTACATGATAACCCGGAACAATATGGAGAATCCGATCTATGTTGAGGAGTCATGTCGTCGTTCGTTCCAGGTTGGTCCCTTCTACGATGAAGAAGGTAACGAGACGACTGGATCAAAGATCGGCGGATATCTTTCTCTCTTTCTAATGATTGGCTTTATTTTTTATCTGTGGGCTCGCTAGGGCCAAATACCTTCTCTTTCAGATAGCGTGATCCCGGGAAAAGCTCAGGCATCTCGCGGGCCTTGGGGTCGGTAAAGAACGCGTCATTCATATCCTTGTTGACCTCGCTACGCACACCCGAGCCGGCATCCAGATGTCCCTGACGCATAACGGAAGCCACGCGTCCTTCATCAGCGATCCCGGCTTGACCCGCTGCGATCCTGCCCGCCGCGCCCGTCGTGTCAGGCAGCGATCCTGGAATGTTTACAGGTAAGAGTCCCCCGGGACGATGATGGGCGCGCACATCCGCCTCCGATGTGATGGGTGAGGTGGGGACGTCGACGAGATCCGGCTCGTGGAAGCGCGGTGCCACGGAGTCCATGATCTCCTGCTTCGACGACGCGAGATACTCCGACATCAACTGATCGCGCACCTGCCGCTGCTGCGGCGTCATCACGACGGCAAGCGGCGAAGGAGCATCGAGACCCTGTCGTCCCGCGATACGACGCTCGTACCACTGCGAGAAATCCTGACTGAGGTTCTGGCTGACCTGGAAGTTGTGGCTCTCCATGTAGCTGGCTTCGTTCGACAGCTGATCCGCACGCTCGTTCAGTTTGCGCGCACGCAGTTCGTGGGTCGCGGCCTCGGAAAGCGCCTGTTCGCGGCTGCGCGACGCCGTGCTGGACCGTTCGTTGCGGCTCGTGAGCGCGGTACGGTCCTGATGCCCCGATCCATCGGTGATGCGCTCGCCACCTGACTTTTCATTTCGAACGCCACCGGAAGCTGTATTCCCATTGTCGGTTGATTGAGTGCGTTCGGTCGAGCGCGCCAAGTTGTCGATATGCTGGGCTGACATCGTTCGGCCAGCCTCGATGCCGGGTTGTGGCCGTGGCGAACCTCCTGTTTTGCGAGGCACCTGCCCTGTTCCAGCACCGCCATTCTGAGCAGCACTTTGAACAGGGTTTTGTGACGCTCCGCCTCCACCACTGATACCAACAGAGAATCCCCCTTTCGTCACATCCACTTCATCGGCGCTTCGCCGATGCGATCCCGACACCTTCTCGCTATTACCGACGCTTGATCGATCCTCGATCCCGTTGAAGGTGCTGCCGCTGTTACCGTAGAAGTTCTCCACGCCGCTGCTGTCGGTGTTCGACGAGGATGTCTCGAACCCGCTTCCAATCGTGGTCGAGGTGCCCTGAGACGCGCGATCGGTGTTGGTCGAGGTCAGGATGCGCGCTGCGGCTTCCTCTTCACTGACCGCCTGGCGACGCATCTCGGAGGCGGTCTGTCGCAGGTCGGCCGCGATCCCGCGGTTCTCGGTGAAGCCGGTGCCGAGCTGCGACATGGCACCCGAGACATTGTAGACGGACTCGCCGTTGCCATACGCCGAACGGGTCGCACCGTTGCTCGCGCGCTCGGTAAACCCGGCCGCGCCGGTCGTGTAGGTCGGTGCGTCGGACCACTGGTTGCCCTGGTGCATGTTCGACGACGAGTTGGCGAAGCTGACGTTGCCGTAGCTGTAATTGCCGGTGGTCTGCTCGACGGCGGCTGCCTCGGCCGCGTTCTGCGCCGGGTTGAGCATCGACATCGACTGACCCGAAATGCTCATGGCCCCGCGTGAGAGGGCTGCCGCCATGAACGGCACGCTCATGAGCATGAACCCCGCGATCGTGGCGGTCTCGGCGTTGACCGCGCCGATGCCCGCGAAGCTGCCGAGCGACACGCCGCCCTCGGCGACCCCGTTGGCGGCCGACATGCCCCGGCTCATGCAGATCATGTGGAGGATGACGTAGAGCGGCCCCCACGAGGCGAGGTAAAAGAAGCCGGTAAGATAGCCCTTCAACGCCTGGACGCCGGTCTGCGGCATCAGGAACAGCGGGAAGATCACCGGGAACATCGCGTAGAAGACGACGGTCAGCACGATATTGAGGATCGGGACCCAGGTCATCGCCTGCTGCGAGATCGAATTGTAGGTGTTGCGCGCCTGGATGTCGGCGCGGGTGGTGGCGAAGGTGTCGATCGAGGCTGACCCCGGCCCCCCGGCCATGCCGTCGCGCGCCTGCATGAAGGCGTTGATCGCGGTCATCTGGCGCATGGTCGAGGTATAGTCGCCCGACGAGCCGGTGAAGGCGGAAGCCACGACCGGTATGTCCTGTTTCAGCTTGGCCGCCGCCTGCGCGGTCGACAGGCGGGTATAGGCTTCCTTGCCCCACAGGCTGGTGGCCGCCTCGATCATCGGCACCCATTGCGCACTGAGCAGGTTATAGGCCTGCTCGCAGGTGACGATCTGGCTGCTCATGCCCGACCCGTCGCGCGCGATCCACGGCTGTCCGCGCGCCGGCGAGCCAGGGGCGAGATCGCGCCACAGGTCCTTCGATTGCGACAGGACGGTCAGCGACTTGCGGTGCAGCAGGATGTCGCCGAACACGCAGTTCTTGAAGTGCATCTGGAGGTTGGTGGAAAACTCGGCGTCACGGATCTGGAAGTTGCGCGTCATGTCGAACAGGCGCGAGCCGTAGATCATGCCGTTGGTCGAATAGTTGAGTTCGTTCGGCATCACGAACACGGTCTCGGCGGTGCGCGTCAGCCAGTCGCCGACCTGGCTGGTGAAGCTGGCCATGACGCCGAGCCCCAGCGGCACGTTGGCGACGACGGCGGGGGCGAGGCTGGGATTGATCCGGTCGGTGACCTTGACGGTGACGGTCGGCACCATGAGGCACGAATAGATGAGCGACGAGCCCAGGAACCAGTTGAGCCAGGCGCGCACGTTCATCGTGAAGGCGACCGCCATCAGCGCGTAGATGAAGCCGAGCACCATGACGACGCGCAGCAGCGCGCGATAACCGCCGCCTCCGGTCCACGCGGCGACCGCGTTGAAGACGTTGACGATATACTCGCCGCCCCCGATCGTGAACACCTCGACCATCGTCAAAGCCCCCTTAGTTGAGCCCCTGCGCGCTCAGGCCCCGCGAGAAATTGAGCGCGGCCTGCATGCCCGGCGACATCGCGTTCTGGAGTGTCGATTCCAGCATCACCGAACGGTTGATGAGGTTGGTCGCCATCGTGACGGTGTCCTTCACCTTCACGTCACGCTGCGCGTATTTGTTGCGCGCATCGGCCAGTTGCCCGCGCCACGTCTCGGCGGTCGCCTGATCGGCGGGCTGGAAATCGACCTGCGTCACCACCCGGTCGATCATGTTGTCGATCATCGAGGCGAGGAGGTTGACCGCGACGACCTCGGCCAGCGCATCGACCTCGCCGTCGGTGAAGCTCGAATGCGCGAGCGCCTGGACGGTCAGCATCTTGTAGAGCGGGATGTTGGTCATGTTGAGCAGCTGCTTCTCGGCATTGTCGAGCGCGCTGTCGGTGCGGATCTTGCCGTTCATCGATACGATCATCGCCTTGACGCGCGGGCGCAGCGCGCTCGCGGTCGGGATCGGCAGCGATTGCTCGCTGATGTCGAGGCAATCATCGTCCCGGCACGACAGGATCTTGACCGGGTTGCCGTTCTGGGTGCCGTCGAGCAGTGCGGTCACCACCGCATCCTCGCCGGGGCCGAAATACTTGATGCTCCGGTCCGCGTCCTTGCCGCTGATGACGACGGTGCCGACCAGCGTCATCAGATATTCGGAGAACTGCTTGTCGAAGCCGCCGAACTTGTTGGAGCGCTTCAACGCCTCCCAGGTATAGTTGCGCGGCTTGGCCGGAATATGGTCGGCCATCTTCGGGTCGGTATTGCCCTCGAGCGTCGCATCCTGCTCACCGCCGGCACCGCAGCCCTGCCGCGCCTTGGCCCAGTCGGAAAACTTGCCCTGGCTGTTGCCGACCGCCGCGCAGATGGTCGATCGCGCGCCCTGCATCTTGGGCCACACCGCCCCGACCAACCCCTGCGCGGCCTCGCACGACGAGATGTTCATCTGGTTGAGCTGCTGCGCCGCGCCCTGCAGGAAGTCGATCTCCTTCGAGATCTGCGGCGAGATGCTGCTGATGGCGAGCTTGAAGGCGAAGCCCAGCGCATTGTTGGCGACGCCCTTCATCATCGCGACGAGTTCGCCCGAGTTGATGAACGAGAAGGAGCCGGCGAACAGGTCGATCCCGCCGCACCCGGCGCGAGCACTCGGCAATTGCAGGTTGAAGGGCTGGACGCTGCGCTGGGGGAAGCGGGTCCAAACGTTGCCACCTGAATAATAACCGGCACTTTGCCCCTGATAGGCCGATGGCCCGGTCACGTTGGCGGCACCGCCGGCATCGTTGAAAAAGTCGTTCATCTTGGCGGCGACCTGAGCGGAGGCGATGTCGGCCGGGATCATCGAGAGCGCGGCGGCGCTCGCGAGCCCGGCGGCAAGCCGCCGGCGAAAGACGCGGAAAGGTGAGCGGGCGGGGGGCAGGGGAGTGTGCATCAGTAGTCGCTCCCGACCTTGGTGTTGGTAAGGGTGAAGATGCGGTCCGAGATTTCGTCGGCCGAGAGGATGCCGAACCCGATGGGGACGGTGCGGCGGGTGACGGTGTCGAAGAGGACGAGCGCGGGGGTGGCGTTGCCGGGCACGCCCATGCGCGCGCGCTGGCCGCTGTCGACCACGTAGTTGGGGAAGTCCTTGCTTGGTCCCCCGTCCATCGAGACCGCCATCACCGCCATGCGGTGGCTGGCGGCGACTGAGCGCAGGATCGGGCCGAAGACCTCGCAGGCGGCGCAGGACTGCGCGAAGAAGTAGAACATGCCGTACCGCTCGCCCAAGCGGTTCATCACCGTGTCGCGGTCGGCCTTGCGGGTATCGGTCCAGGCACGCTTGCCGACGGTCGAGACCGGGCGCTGCAACGTGTAGTCGATATCCGGGTTCTGCCACAGCGCGCGCTGCCAGGTGTCCGAGAAGGTCGAGGCACGGTCGAGCTGCTCGCGCTGGTAGCGGACATAGGCGATGACGTTCGCCTCGCTCGGCTCGAGGATGGCGCGGGCCTTCAGTTCATCGAGTTCCTTGCCGATCGCGGCGAGCCGCTCGCTGGCGGAGGCCTGCGGGGTGGGCGCGGGGGTCGCCGTCTTCGGCTTCGCGCGAGGCTTCTCGCAGTAGAACCATTGCCCGAGCCGACGCTCGCGGCAGTAGAAGGCGTCTTCAGCGGCCTGCGCCTCGTCGGCCGACGCGGGCGCTGCGACCATCTGTGCGCGCGCATCGTCCTCGTACGCGGCCGCCTCGGCGAGCGACTGCGCCGGAGCGGTCGCCGGCAGCAAAACGACACCCAACGCCGCGAGACAGACGATCCGCAACCGGCGGACCAGATTCCTATCGTTCGTCATCGTCATTCTCCCCCCGGGTCTTTCCCGGCGCCCCGGGCTCGTTCGTGGCCAGCTTTCCCGTGTCGTCACCGGCCGTGTCGGCATCGTTCGCGGCGCTATCGGCCGGGGCGTCGCCCGCGCCGGCGTCGTCACCGCTACCGGCACTCCCGGCCGGTTCCTCGCCGGCCCCGGCGCTCGCGGCGTTTCCGGCTTCGCCATCTCCAGAGCGGGTGCCCTTGGGTCCGCTGCCGTTGCGCCACGGGTCGGGCTTGCCGGTCGCCGGATCGATATCGGTCCAGCCATCCCTCGTCAGCCAGCGGTCGGGCGCGTCGGGATGGTCGAGATCCTCGTCGATCGGATCGAGATCCTCCTCGTAGGGCGGGTCGACCTCGTGCTTGGCGACGTTGAGGATGTTCATCATCAAAACGACGTCGAGCAGCTTGGTGCCCATCCGCATGAAGTTGACGATGCCGTGGAGGCTGACGCGCGCCTGGTCCCGGCCGTCGGGCGCGGCGCGCAGCCCCCCCTCACGGTGGGTGAGCCAGCCCTTGCGGATCATGCGGTCGGCGACCGCGCGAACGTGCGCCACGGTCACGTCGCATTCGAACCAGTGGCCGACCGTCGCCGCGACATCGCCGGGATCGACCGGGTTCTCATCGCGGAAGATCCGCATGAACATCGCCAGCTCGAATACCGACATGCGGATCTCGCACGGGCCTTCGCCCCCGCTGCTGCCCCATTTAGTTGCGAGGCGTACGACCATAATAATCCTCGATCTTCTGTTGTATCTTTGCCATCGTCTCCACCTCGTCGGGGAGTTTGGCGGCATCGGTGAACTCGGCGTAGACCTCGGCGAAGTCCATTCGCGACAGGTCGAGGCGCTGAAACTCCTCGATGGTGAAGCCTTCGCACTTCGCGTCCTTGGCCTTGCCCCACGGCTTGTTCAGCTGGGCGCGACCCTGTTCCTGCAGGATGCGCGAGAGCTTGCTGCCAAAGCAGCAATAGGCGTCGCGCGAGGTGACGCAGATGCCAAGGACGGAGTCGGAGCAATAGGTGCCGACCTTGTGGCACAGCCCCTTGTCGTCCTTCTCGTCGAGCGCGCGATCGGCCGCGCTGCACAGCCATGGGGTGAGCAGGGGCACGCCCTTGCCCGAACAGCAGTTGGACGCGCCGAAGATCTTCTTGCTGCAGGCACCCCGCTCGCCCGAGAAGACGGTGAGGTTGTCGGGATCGAGCTGCTTGCCCGCTTCACCCAGCGAATGGAGGGCGACCAGCGCGTCCTTGAACTCGGTCGATGCCTCGCGCTCGATCGGCTCGCAGTCGCCGTTGATGCAATAGACGTCGCCCCCGCAGATATACTGCTTGTCGCCCGGTGCCTGTTCAGCAGGCAGCGGACAGCTGTAGACCCGCTGCGACACCTTGCAGGCGCCCGACTGCGGATCGTCGAGGCATTCGTCGCGCAGGAACGTGCACTGGCGGTTCGCATCGAGATCGGTGCAATCGTTTGCCTGGGTGATGCGCTTGCAACTGAAGCTCCGCGACCACGCCCAGCAGGCTTGCGTGACGGCGACGCCCTCGATCATCCGCGTCTCCGGTCCCTCGGTGCACACCTCCCCGGTGACGGGGGTGCAGCCGTCATTGTCGGACAGCGCCGGACAGCTGCCCTCCTGCCGGGCGACCGAAACGCTGGTCGAACCCTCCGTGCGCAGATAGGTCGTTCCGGTGCGGCCGTTTACGTGCGCCGGGATCTCGGACCGCGGTATTTCCGACGAGCAGGAATAAAGCTGGGCGTTCGTCTTCATCGAACTGAGGCCCTTGCACCATTTGACGTAATCCGCCGGACGGTCGCCCCCTGCGCCCATCTCGATCTGCGCATCGCACACATTGGGGGTCGAGGGCTCGGCGCGGCAGAGGCCCGCGGCGACCTTGGCCTGCATCACGCTGTTGCGGGCAAAGCCGTTGCCCTCGTTCTGGTCGCGCACGCCGTAATAGAAATAGCGCTGGGTATTGACGACGGTCGGCACGAGCCGCGCGGTGCAGGTCTCGGACCCTTCCGACACCTGCGAGCCCTTGTTGCAGACCGCCTCGTAATAGCCCTTGGCACCTGCACCCGGAGGCAGCGGCGTACAGGTGCCGTTCTCGCCACCCAGATGCTGTCCCTCGAGATAGGCATCGGGGTTGTCCGCGATCGTCATGCCGCGTCGCGTCACGTCCTCGATCTCGGCGTTCGAGAAGCGCGGGCGGCTGTTGTCGGCGTCGGTCACGGTGCGGAAGTTCTGGTCGGCGGTCGCGATCGGCCGCGCCTCGGCGGTCAGACGATCGGGATCGTCGAAATAGGTCGATTCCGGGAGCGTCGTGCCCTGGTATCCCGGCAGTTCGCCAAGCTGCCCCTGGCCAGGCGTATTGGCGCCGTTGGCGCGCATCGCCTTGCCCAGATCGTTGCCCTCGCGCCGCGCCTCCTCGTTCGTCGTCTGTGCGAAGCCGCCGCCAGCAGCGAGCAGCGCACAGAGGAAAGGGAGGACGAAGCGCCTCACGCGCCGGCCTTGCTCATGTTGCGAAGCGCGACGCCGGCGACGCCCGCGCCGGGGCCGCGCGCGTCGACGAAGGTTTCGAGGACATGGCGCAGCGTGACGTTACCCGTCATCCGGTCATAGGCGGGGACCTCGCTCTTGCACGAGAGGCCCGAACACAGGTCGAAGTCAGACGAGACCGCGACATAGGCGGGCACCGCCTGGATATCGAAGGCGCGGAAGAGACGCGGATCGATGCCGACATTGGCAAGCTGGTCGCGGTCGGTCACGACCTTGCCCATCTGCTCGCTGAACGCGCGCATCGAATTGTTCGGGAAACCGCGAAAGGCGACCACCCCGCCAGCCTTGGCGGTATCGGCGATGAGCCGGCGCAGCGCCTGGGGCGGCATCGAAAGGCTGGCGAAGACGATCAGCTGCGGTGCATCGCCGCGCGCGCCCGCCGCATTGGCGCCGGCGCCCTTGATGATCTCGTCGAAGTCGACCGCGCCGTCATACCCCTTGGGCAGGTCGGCCTTCGCCAGCTGGACGGCATTGGTATTCGCCTTGTCACGCACCGCGATGGCTTCCTCGCGAAAGGCGTCGCCGCGATTCCGGACATGGGCGACGAAGGCTTCGGCATCAGGACCCATCGCCTGCGCGCGGGCGCGCACCGCATCGAGGTCGAGCCCCTCGACGGTCTGGGCGAAAGCCTGGAAGCCAGCGACCCCGGCAAGGGCGGATGCGAGAATGAGGAAGCGGCGCATCGGGTTCTCCTCAGAGCACGCAGCAGTTGCGCTTGCGCCACACGAGGTAGCCCATGTCCTCACCCTTGACGGGGAAGGACCGGCCGGCCTGCGGCGGCATGTCGGACGCGCCGATCGGCGAGCAGGCGGCCTTGCCGCTGACCGTCGGGATCGGGTTGGTCATCTGGATGCGGTATTGCTGCTTCCTGAGCATCGGCATCGGATATTTGTTGCACAGGCCCGGCGCGCCCATCGTGCCCCAGGCCAGCCCCTCGCGGTGCATCTTGAAGGCGAAGCGCGACAGCGCGAGGCGCGAAGCCTGGACGTGGCCGACATGCGAGGCGACGTTGCCGTTCATCGGGTACATCGGTCCCTGGCATCCCGCGCACCAGAAGGTCGCATCGAGCGGCAGCCGCGCGGTCGCGGCGATGCAGTCGCCCGCGCACGCGGCCTGCGCGACCGGATTGGAGAAAACCACCGCCTCGGGGTTGATGAGCGCGGTCAGCGTGTCGTCCTGCCACAGGGGGTCGACCTCGGTAATATAGGCGATATCGAACGAGGCCTGCTCGAAGCAGGCGAAATCGGCGAGGATCTCCATCCAGTAGAGGAGCGGGTAGATATACCAGTGGACGTGCCACTTGGACGTGCTCTGCTGCTGGCCGCCGACCTGGCCGGCGGCGGAGATCTGGCCGTTGCCGATGTCGAAGCCGGGCGAGATCTTGGCGCCGCCCAGGTTCACGAAGCACCACGGCTTGGTCGAGACGTCGGCGAGGCGCACCGGTTCCCAGAACCCCGCCGCGATGCCGATGCGCGGTACCGGCGCGCCGCAGGCACAGACCGGCAGGCCTGGGTTGGGCGTGTCGGGGCGACCGCTCGGCCAGATGTTCAATCCACCGACCGACATCGGAAACAGGCATGACCAGCACACATCCGTGATCGGGTTCACGAACTTGCCGGTGCATTTGGACGGGCCTTGCGCGGCCGCGGGCAGCGCCAGCATCGCGGCGAGCCCCACCAGGAACGTCACCAAGGCAAGGCGCAGCGCCTTCATGCCTCGTCGCCCCCCGATACCGCCGCGTCGAGGAAGGCGGCGTCCGCGCGGTTCTTGCGAGTCACGTAGAGCGCGGTGTGTAGCGCGGTCATGATAAGGAGCGCCGCCACGCCGACGCCGGCCGCGCGACCGACCAGCGCGGTCAGCGGCGAGATCGCCAGCACGCCGAGCGCGCACAGGACGCACAGGACCTGGAAAGTGCGGCGCATGGCGCGCAGCTCGTCGGTCTCGGGCGCTGCCATGGGGGTGCGCAGAAGGTCGAGCCACAGCGGCATCAGCCTTGCCCCCGCAGCACGATCTCGCTGAGTTTCACGACGCGGCCGTCCTGCTCGGCGACCGCCGGCGTATGGCGCACGCCCAGCTTGCCCGTGAGCCGGCCCTCCTGATCGAAATAGAAGCGCCGCTGGCGCTTCGTCATGGCATCGATCGGCGAGCCGTTGACCATGATGATCTTGGCGTTGGCGTCGGTGTAGCGCTTCGTCGCCCACTCCATCTGTTCGGGGCTGTCGCCGTCCACGAACACCAGCGCCTGGCGCATGGTGACGAAGTCGAGCGGATTGACGGTGTGCCCCGCCTTCGCGACGAGGTTGCCCTTGGGATCGCGGATATCCTTGTCGATCGTGATCGTCGGATCGTAGAGCCACTCGCGTGCATCGCTGGCGGGCGTCACGCCCGCGACGGGTTTGGGGCGACGGATGCGCGCCTCGGATCGCTCGGCGAAGACCTTGTTCATCCGCTCGATGCCGCCGTTGGCCTCGAGCGTGCGCAGCCTGGCCTCGATCGTGGTCAGCAGGTCGGCTTCGACGATGGGAAAGGTCTGGCCGACCGTGCCGTGATCGCGCGCGCGGATCGGGGTCGACATGCCCAGCGACAGGATCGCGGCGAAGGCGGCGGTCTCGAGCAGCGCCTTCACAGGATCGGCTCCCCGACCCCGACGATCTTGTCCGAACACGCATAGCCGATCGCGGCATAGCGGCTGTCGAAGCCGTCCTTGTGGGGCGTGCCGACATAATAGCAGCCCTGAGGCACCACCCCGTTGCGCCCACGCACCAGCGGCTCGCCGAAGCGGGTGGCGGGCTTGGTGTGCGATACCACGTGCCCCGCGACCAGTACGGCATTGCCACGATGCTCGACGGTATCGCCGGGCATGCCGTAGACGATCTTGCCGAACATCTGCTTGTTCGACCCGAAATGCCGGATCACGATCGGGTGCGCGGGCGGCACGAAGAACACATAGTCGCCGCGCTTGGGCACATGCGTCTTGTGGATCACGAAGGCCCAGTTGGGGAGCGACGTGGTCTGGTTGATGAGCAGCGCGTGGGTGTCGCGCCAGTCCGCGATCGCGGTCAGCGCGATGCTCCCCGCGAAGAACAGCCCCATCGCCGCCCACAGGTTGCGGCGCGGCCGCCAGGCGGGCGCGGGATCGGAAGCCGGGGCGAGCGCCTGTGCCATCACTGCTGCCCGAAGACCGAGACCGCCGCGCCGGTGAGCGCCGGGTCGGAGGCGGGTGCGGGACCGGACATCGCCGGAGCGCCGGCGGGCGCGGGGCCGTCACCGAAGATCGCGGCCCCCGGCACCGGACCGATCCCCGGCCGCGACACCGACGCCAGATCGACCGGCGCTTCCAGCGGCGCACCCTGTCCGGCCTGCCCGACCTGTCCGCGCAGCGCGCCGCTCCCGGCACGAGGGCGCGGCACGCCGTTCGCATAGACCGCCTTGGCTACATCGGCGGTGATGTCGGCGACGTTCTTCGAGAGCACCGCCTCGCCGACCAGCACCACCTCGCCCGCCTTGCCGCGGCGCTGGAGCTCGCCGTCGAGCGAGGCCATGAAGCGCTGCATTTCGGCCTGGACGCGCTCGGGCGGCGTGTCGCTGCGCGCCTGCGCCTGCACATAGTCGCCGACGATCCGCGAGAGGTCCGCCTTCACGATATGCTGGTCGGTCGGGGTCATCAGCGTGCGGGTGACCCACATGCCCCAAATTGCCAGCAGGATGGCGAGCAGGCCCATGCCGAGTTGCGCGGGGGTGAGTCCGGCAAAGCCCGCGGCCCGCCGTACGGGCGCGGTCGCTGCGACGGTAGCGCCGGTGTCGGCGGACGCAGGGGCTGGAACGGGTGCCGACCCGGCGGGGGCGCGGGTGTTCGGGCCAGTCTCGGGCGCGCTCACTTCGCGTCATCCTTCATGTCAGCGAGCAGCGCGACGAGCGCGTGCCGGCGAAAAAAGGCGATGGCGAGCGTGGATACGAGGAAGGTCGTGCCCGCGATCGTCTTGAAGCCGGTGATCCGCGAAGGCTCGGCCTCGACATAGCGCCCCGCCATGTTGGCGAGGTGTGCCATCATGCCGTCGAGCGAGAAGCCACCGATCGCGAGGAAGAACAGGACGTACACGCCGAACGCCATCAGCATCGTCGAGGCGAGGAAGCCGGTGGCGCGCAGCATGAAGTAGAGCGCGAAGCTGTAATCGAGCCGTTGCCGCTCGAGCGTCGCGTTACGATCGGGGGCGGGGGAGACAATGGTCGCCATGCTGGTCACTCCGCGGCGATGGCGAGATCGTCCGCGCCATCGTTCCACTTCTCGGGGTTGTCGGGGAAGGCGATCCGCTCGATCGCGGCCTCCATGGTGAGGCCCTGGTCGAGCAGCTCGTGGATCGCGGCGAAGGTGCGCGGCGAGGAAGAATAGACCGTCGCCGAATAGGGATCGAGGACGAGCCGGCCCGAGGCCAGCATGTCGGGCCCCTTGATGAGCACGTCGGAATATTCGACGCCCTGGCGTTTCAAGGAGCGCAACAGCGCATCGGTATGATCGTCCATCTCGAAGCGGTCGTGCTTCTTGAAGTCCGCGATCGTCTCGGCCTTCTGCTGGAGGATGACGAACCAGTCGCTGTTTTCCAGCGCCGCCTTCGAGCCGTCCGACTTGTAATAGTCGTTGAGGCTCTGCGTCGCGGTGACGAGGCTCGCGCCGTATTTGCGGCAGGTGCGCGCATAGGCCTCGATGAAGTCGGCCATCGAGCCGCCCTTGAGCATCTGCCATGCCTCGTCGAGGAGCAGTGCCTTGGGTGTCGCGCGATCGACACGGCGCATCATCTGCGAGGCCATGAACATGATCGCCGTCAGCACGACGCTGCGCAATTCCTCGCGTGAGGACAGGTCGGACAGCTCGAAGACGGTGAGGTTGGCCTCGAGCTTGAACGACACCTCGCCCTCGAAGAAGCGGCCATAGGTGCCCGCCGACGAGAAGGGTCGCATCGCGATGCCGAGGTCGCGGCCGAGATCGTTGCCGGTATCGTTCAGCGCGTCGATCACGTCGTCGATCGAACCGGCGCGTCCCTTCGCGCCCCAGACCTTGTTGACCGCCCCGTCGATCAGACCCCGCTCGGTGTCGTTCAGCTTGTCGATGTGCCGCGCCATCTGGCTGATGATCGATTTGAGCATCGCGAAACAGTCGAGGAGATAGTCCTCGTCATTTTCGGCCTGCACCGGATCGATCATCGAGAACGGGTTGAGGCAGAAGCCCGACGCCATGGTGAACTCGACGAACGAGCCGTTCTGCAGCTTGGCGGAATGCTCGAAGGAGCGGCCGTCGTCGATCACCACGACCTTGGCACCGGCCCCCACCATCGAGGCGCACAATTCCTGCAGCGCGACCGACTTGCCCGAGCCGGACTTGCCGAACACCGCGACATTGTGGTTGCCCGCCGTGTTCTCGAACGGGCTCCAGAAGAAGGGCTGGCCGCGCCTCCCGATCAGCATCAGGTGGGGCACGTTGGCGCCGAGATACTCGCCCTGCATCGGCATGAGGCTGGCGGCGGTGGTGGTCAGCACCGTGCGCAACCGCTTCATGTTCCTGAGGTCGTACGACAGCCCGTTGGCCATCGTCATCGGCATCGAGGCGAGCAGCCCCTGGATCTGGAGATAGCGGTCATCGAGCAGGTCCCAGCCCGCCGCGCGGTATACCGATTTCAGGATACGCTCGTTGGTATCGCCCTTGCCCTTGGGACTGAATGAGGTGACCGAGAAGAACGCCTGCACGAGCTTGCGGCCCTGGCGCAGCTCGTCCTTCACGAACTTCCACTCGGCCGACTGATCCTTCAGCTGCGGCAGCAGCCGCGCCGACTTGCTGTCGGCAAGGCTGGTGGTGCGCATGAACTTGCGGCTCGCGCGGCCGCTGGCGGCCTCGGCGTCGGGGAAGTCGAGGCACAGGTTCGTCGCGACCGGGCAGGGCATGCGCAGCTTGTCGGCGAAGAGATCGCCGATGAGCTTGGCCATGTCCCACGGTGCCCAGCGCGTCGGCAGGTTGCGCACCGAGAAGGAGCGGACATCGAAGACGTCCGGGTAGATTTCGCCGATCTCGGGCGCATCGTCGATGACCTTGCCGGTCGGACGGAAGCGCTCGGTGCGCAGCAGCAGCCGGTCGGGCTCGATTCGGACCTCGAGGTCGTGACGCACCGCCTGGTCCGCGATGGGATCGAACGGATTGTAGCTGATCGCGTCCGACCCCGGCGCGGTGGTCGGCGAGGTGATATCGTCGATCCAGGCGATGAGCGCTTGCGGGTCCATCGGACGCGCCTCGACCCCGATCGCCTCGAGGCTTGAGATGAGCCCCTGCAACACCGAGACGATCTCCTCGTTGCTGACCCGGCTCGATTCCGGCGTCGCATAGCTGATCGCCACGCGGTGGTTGCGCAGGTGGAAGGGGGCCGCGACCGAGAGCGAGTCCCAGACCCCGCCCAGCAGATAGTCGGTGCGGTGCTTGGCCATGCGCTCATAGACGCCGGCGGCCATGAAGCGCGGCAGATACCAGCCCGACAGGCGGTCGCCGACGCGTGGGCTCATCCAGCCATGGATCTGGAGCGTCCCCGGCGTCGGCACGCCTTCGGAAAGGAATTGCGTCAGGATCTCGTGGCTGCGCTCGCTCGCCCCGATCATGGGGGCTGCCTCGACCACGAAACCGCGCGAGGCGGAATTGTAGAAGATATGCGTCTTAGGATCGAAGCTGCGATAGGGTAACCAGTGGACGAGCCGGGGGACGGCTGTCGCGGGGCGCGCATTGTCGGGCTTGTCGTCATCGCCGAGGATGCCGCCGAGGATCGAGCGCAGGACGTTCATTGGGGTGCTCCCGGAAAAGAGGGTGCGCGCAGGACCGGTAGCGCGACCGGTGGACGGGCGGCCGTCGTGGCCGCGCTCATGCCGCCGACGCTGGCGGCAAGCGCCGGGTTCGCCTGCAAGCGTGCGACCGCCGCCTTGCCTTGCGGCGTGGCATGCGTCGGCGTCGCGATCCCGGCCGCGACCGGAGCACGAACAGGCACCGGGGCTTTGGCTGCGGTCACCGCCTGGTTCGCCGGGGCGCTACGTGTTCCGGCCGGTGCCACGGGGACCTTCACGGCGACAGTCTGACCGGCGGGAGCCGAGACCGAAGCATCTACCGGCAGTGCCGCCTTGCCGACTTCGAGGCGGGGCGGCGCGGACCGGGCGGCTCCGGGGCGGGTCACGGCGGTACGCGACGGAGCCGCCAGCTTGCTCGCCACCTGTGCCTTGATGTCCTCGATCGGATCGGATGCACGCGCGCGTGCCGCCGCGACCGCGGCCGCGCTCGGTGCGTCTGGATCGCCTCCGGCATAGCCGTTGCCCATATCGGTAAGCGCGACGCTGACGCGGTCGACCGCCGCGAACAACGGTCCGCCAACAGCCGAGGACGCGACCTGCGCCGGCGATGAGGCAACGGGCGCGCCGACCGAGGCGCTCTGCCAGTCACCGTTCTCGACGACGGCGTGAACCGCCGTCTGCTCGTAGAGCCGTCCCGACGCGTCGATATGAGAGGGGAAGACGATCCGCAGCACCTTCTCGCGGGTGCGCGAGGGGTCGGCAGCGGCGATCTGCTGGCCGCCCCGCGCGGACGGAGCCGGGGTATAGGGACCGGCCGGCGTCGTCTGTGCCTCGGGCGCATCGCCGAGGATCAACGCGAGCGCGCGATCGTCGATGACCGAACTCGGCGCGCAGATGCCGTCGGGCGCGCGGCAGGCGAAGTCGCCCTTCACCGTCCCGCCCATCGTCATGCAGCCCGAGAGCAGCGTGCCGGCGAGGATCGCGGCGAGCGTGTGCGCGCGCGCGGTCACGAGGGCTTCCCCGCGAGCCACGCGGCGAGGAACTCCTTCGGCCGATAGCCCTCGATCGCGGCGCCATCGGCGCGCACGATGACCGGCGTGCCGGTCAAGCCATGCTTGCGCGCGAAGGCTTCGTTGGCATCCAGCCCGGAAGTATCGCAGGAGGCATCCCCCTTGACCGGCTCGCCGGCGTACGCCGCGTGAAGCGCCTGTTCGCGGTTCTTCGCGCAATAGACGCGGTTGGCGAGGTCACGGCTGCCGAGCGTCGAGATCGGCCGCTCGATCACATGCACGTTCATCGAGCGCAGCGTATTGGTCAGCGCGCGGCAATAGCCGCACTGGAAATCGCTGAAGACAGTGACGCTCTTGCCCCCGCGCGGTCCCCATTCGATGCCACCGGTCGCCGGCAGGGTCGAGATCGGCAGCGTCTTGATCGACGGCGCGGGGGCGCGTGCCGGTGCGGCGCCGGGCGGGGAGGGCGGGCCTCCCGCCTCGGCCGCGGCATTGGCCTTCGCCGCTCCGCCGACCAGCATGTCGGGGTTGATCTCGAGCAGCCGCGCGGCGGTCAGGTCCTGGCGCGTGTCCATGTCGTAGACCCGGCCGATGACGAGATAGCGCGCGCTGCGATCGACGTAGAACAGGTTGTTGCCGGCGGTCACTTCGCAAAGCCCGGCTACCTTTGCGCAGTCGAGCCCGGAGACCTGTGTCTTGGGCAACCGCTCCTTGAGGAGCGCGGCGACCTTGGTATCGGAAGCGCCGACAATGCCCAGGCTGGAGGCATAGCTTGCCGCGCCGAACCCGGCGAGCGGCGATGCGAGCAAGGCAACCCCCAGTAGCGCGGAGCGCGCCGGCCGTGCACGGATGCGGTCAATTACGGACATGGACACCCTCCAGGAAAACGACCTCGACATCGACACCGGTCGGCATCTCGATCACGGGCTGGTATTGCTCGGCGCGCTCGATGAGATACTTCGAGACCATGTCGCCGCTCTCGGCGACGCCGTTGCCCAGACCCCCTTGGGCGATATCGCCGAGGCCGAGTTGCTGGCGGCGACCGTTCACGACGACGTTCCCAGGTTGCAGCGCGAGATTGGTGTTGGTGGCAAAGCCGCGCCCGATTCCGCCGACAAGCCCCGCGATGAACGCCTGCCCAACAAGAGAGCCTTCGCGGCTGACCACCCGCCCGCGCACGCCGGTCTTGCCGGCAAACGCGATGAAGCCCTTCACTTCGGACACCGCGTAACGCCCGCCGGGCTGCGGGCAGGTCATCTTTTGAAGCTTGACGTAGACCTTCTCGCTCGAGAGTTCGCCGCGTGCCGCACCGTTGATGAGGCAGCCCTGGATCCGGGTGGTCAGGAGCTTGCCGTTCTGGAAGACCGAGCGTGCAGGACCGGTCACGCGCAGCACGACCGGCAATGGGTCGGTCTGGCTCTGGACGCCGGCCGCCGCATCGACGCCGACGATGACGCGCGCGGTCGCGAAGGAGTTGGGCGGCAGGTAGTTCGGGCTGTCGCTATAGACGGTGTTGCCCTTCTCGACCTGCGTCGCGGTGCCGCCCGCCGTCTGGAACGAGACCATTTTCACCTCGGATAGCCGCGCCGGGGCGGGGGCTTCGGGGACCTGCGCGCCGCCTGCCCCATCGGGCCGCTGGTAGAGCGCCGTCCCGGCCGGACCGTACATCGCGGCGGGGCCGGGGGCAGGCGGCGTGCTCGCGCGCTCGTTGACCTGGCGGCGCAGCTGCTCGTTCTCATTCTGGTAGGCCGAGACCACACGCTGGCCGTCCGAGGCCATCGACTGGTTCTGCGCCTTGAGCGCCTCGATCTGCTCGGAGAGCTGGTCGACCCGGTGGTTGGTGCCGTTGATGCCCTTCAGCTGGTTCTCGGTGGAATCGAACCGGTTTTCGCTGAGCGCCATCCACTCCTGCTCGGAGAGATTGCGGTTCATCATGTCCTTGGTGGAGACCTTCACCTCCTCGGCGGTGTCGGCCGTCTCGGGTTTCGCGTCACCGCCGTCGAAGATGTAGAAGGAGGCGCCGACCAGTGCGACCGCCGCCACGCCCGCCAGCATCATCTGCTGCTTCTTTTTGGTCGCGTCGTTACCGGCGAGTTCGGAGGCGACCGGCGAGACGCCGTCGCCCTCGGGCGCGTCGAGCGCCTTGCGATTGCGCGAGAACATGTCTTTGAATGCCATCGGCTTACTTCCCGCTGCGTGAGACGAGATAGGCCGTGGTCACCTTGCCCACGGCCAGTTTGGGATCCGCGATCGAGACCGCGAGCGCGCCGCGCGGTGCGACCATGTCGTCGGTCAGCACCGTCTCGGTCGTGCCGGTGTTCTCGATGCGCAGGACATGGCCGGTGAGATCGGACCCGCGATATTCCGCGATCATCTGGACCTTGAGATCGCCGACATGAACCGGCCGGATCGCGCGCTGCTTCATCTCGTAGCCGTCGCCGACCTTGTTGGCGTACATCGCCTGGATGAGCTGGATCGCGCCTTCCTGCGGGCTCGTGGTTGATGCCGCTGCCCGGCCCATCGGCGCCTCGTCCGCTGCCTCGGCCTTCTCGATCGCGGGGTTCGAGAGAAACACCTGCGCGGCTTCGTTGCCCGCGATCCGACAGGCGAACTTGTAGACATAGCCGCGCTTGCTGGTCGCAAAGAACGACAGTACCGGGCGGCTATAGCCGTCGGGCACCGACAGGTAGATGTCGCCGCGCACCGGCTCGTTGACGACCGAGAAGTCGTCGCTCGGATTGCCGGTGTTGATCTTGGAGACGCTGGCGAACTCGTCCTGGACGAGGCTGATCCGCGTCAAATCCCTCGCTGAGGCATTGCACTGCACCGCCGCGCCGTCCGAGACCTGGAGGTTCTGGTCGGCGAAGGCGGGCGTGGCGAACAGCAGTACCGATGCCCCGATCAAGGCACCGCCCGCCAGACGGCTGAGATGGCAGAAGCTACGCGAGGCAAGCACGGTGCCGAGCGCTGCGCTGCCGAAGGCAAGATAGCTGCTCATGCCCGGTCGCCCTTCTTTTCAGACTGCACCATCCCGAAGCCGATCAACTTGAGCGACATGCCCGAATATTCCCAATCGAACTGGAAGGTGCGTACCTGCGACGAGATGACCTTCTGGCCGACCACGGTATTGAGCTGGCCGGTCACCGACGATTGCAGGCCGGCGGGGTCGATCTTCATCGACTGGAGCGTGAAATACTGGCTGATGCTCGAACCGCGTTGCTCGTTGACGATACGCAGCAGATCGGCCTTGATCTTGCCCTGCGCGCGCGGCGAGACGATCTCGAGGACCGACTTCATCCAATAGTCGAGGTTGGCAGGCGAGCGGTCGAGGGTCAGAATAGCGGTATCGCGCGTGACCATTTCGAGGTATTCACGACTGACGCCCGCGCTGCTGACGGTCAGCGGAGAGCGAAGGACCGGCTGAAGAACGACCTCGCGGTCACGTGAGGCTGAGAGGAGCAGGAGCAATGCGACGGCAGCGGCGAGCACGATCGCGACCACGCCAAGCAGGTTGCGCTGGCGCAGTACGCGCTGGCTGTGCGCATGTTGATATGCGAAATCCATCTCAGCCCACCATCAGCCGGAGATAGGAAGGTGGCGTGGCGCGCAGCGACGGAAATCCGCCCGGCAGATGCCAGTAGGCCAGGTGTATGAGCCACGATGCCGCCCGCCCAGCTTTGGCTTTTTTTAGACCCCACCAGCCCGCGAACCCTAATGCGATGCCGATGATGATATGCTGGGACAGGATCCCCCACACGAAGGGGATGACCATGAAGAGGAACTCATCCAGCGTCCAGAACCCGATCAGTTCGGGGTCATCCAGATGAGACGGGATCACGTATTTGTCGGCTGACATCACACCACCTTCCGGTAGGGACACCGGCCGGGCTGCAACCCGGCCGGTGCGCACGGGGTCAGACCGTCGCCGTGACGGTGGAGGTGACGATCGGGATACCCGTGCCCGCGCCGACGCCGACACCGACCGGGATCGCGACCTGGCCGAGGCTGAAGCGCCCCGAGGCGAGGCCGACGATGCCGCCCGCGAGGCTCAGCACGGTGATGATCTTACCGCCCGAGCCTTCGAGGAAGCCGGTGAACGAGTTGAGCGCCGTGTTGAACGTGGCGTCGGCGCCGGCGAACGCCGGACCGGCCAGAACGGCTGCGGCCCCGACGAGGCCGAGGGCTGCGAGGCCCGCGGTCTCGATGCGGCCCTTGGTCAGTGCTTTCATGGAAGTCTCCTTCAGATGGAGCGCTTTGTGCGCCCAAAGGAAGGTTCTCCGGAGCCGAGGCGTTCACCAAACGATTAAGGCTGTCGTAAGGTAATTCTGCAAAAATAGTGGAGACGACAGACACGGATTGCCGATTCTCGACTCTATTTCGGGGCTCAAGGCCCAGCCGCTGGGACGCTCCGTCCCAGTCCCTGGGATTGGCAATCCCAGCCGCTAGGACGGAGCGTCCCAAAGGCCGGGATTATGCGATTCGGGTCCATGCGCTGCATGACCATGTTGTGAGGCAGACAGGTTAGCAGACCGCGTGGACTCAAAATTGGTGAAAACAGGCGTGGGAAAGCGCAGGAGATTAGGAATGAGGTGCTGGCATTAATATGTCGAGTAACATTGAAGTGGTTACAATCCATACTTCGGAGCAGTTGTTTAAGCTGACCTCGGAGGGAGTTCGTATAGGTTCGGACGAGGCGAAACGGCACATAACCATTTCAGCATTAGTAAGCGATCTCCTCGCGCACTGGCGCGACAATGCACTTATGCCATCAAAGAGCATTATTGAAACTCACCTCTCAATAATAGATCCGGATGGTGAGTATGAAGTTGTCCTTACTTTGGAGCGATCTAGCAAGGGTGAGTTAGATAATCTTGATGCGTGGCTGGCAAAGCTGACCGGCCGATGTTCTGATTTGAGAAATGCATGCTCTGTACTTGTGATGAGTTACATTGCAGATCGGGAAAGCGCCCGCATCGCATCGAGAATAGGAATACCGGACGACAAGGCGAGACTATTCAGCGATGTATTGAGGAGGACCCGCGATAATGTTCATCCAGTGAGGCAATGACCGCGCGGAAACAGTTCGACACATTCGTGCTTAGAACGAATTGAGATCCAAATAGGGTTGCCTCTCGGGACGCACGCCACTTTAATGCCCCCAAGACAGGAGGAATGCGATGGCGGACGCAAGGGGGGGCAAACCCGCTTTGGAACGACCAGTTCGGACTGCGGTTCCATCGACGGATGAAAACATGGCTATAGCCATGAGGATCATGCGGGTCAGGGGCATTACCCCAGGGTCCATCGCCGGCAGGATCGGAATGAGCCGCTCACGTGCCTATCGCCTGATGGCCAAAGACAGTGACAAGCGAACGACGGTTCGGGTCGATGAGATCGACGCCATTCTCCGAGACCTCGGGGTCGACCGCTACCAGTTGGCAGTCATCAGTGAACTCGGGGAGCGAGCTGATGCCTCCCTCGAAGAAGATCTGCAGATCGCCATTTTTTTCAGCGATCTTATGACCGGGCTGGCTACGGAGCTCGTTCAGGGCCTATCCAACATCCATGGTCTTGATCTTCAGGATCTTGACGATCGCCACCGGCGGGCTTTACGTCAGCAGACCGCCGAGAGGCTTCTGGATCGCATGCAATGGCTCTCGAATCATCGGGCCAGCCTGAAGGCTAGGTTCTGCGGGGAGGACCAAGCCTGAAATCCCAGGCAGCGGACAATTAACCGCTTCAGCATTTATTAAGCGCTGAAAATTGCCAAGAGTTTAACGGTTTGCTACGCTTCGTCACGATGACGGAGTCGGTATCAACCAAGGCAGCAGCCGTAACCATGCGCAACCGCGCAGCACAGCGGCGTGCGCTGGGCCAAAGACGAGACTGTTTTTGGTTATCGGCTGAAACCATCGAATTTCTTAACGAGGTTCAGGAAGCGCTTGGCTTGTCCTCGCGCGAAGCGGCAATCAATGCCGTCCTAAGCGCAGTTCGCGAAAACCAGCATATCCGACAGGAGTTTTTGGCCGTGACCACATAAAGGAAAGCCCGGCACGAGGCCGGGCATCCCAAAGTTAGGATCGGGGAGCAAACACCCGATATGTCAGCGTCTGGTAAACGCTTAAAGGCTTCAATCTCAAGCCCCGACATATCGCTTCCCGGTCCGACCGTCAAGGATGCGCGTTTCGCGCCACGCATTTTCTTTGCCTGGGCCCGGCCTCCATAAGGAGGAAGGAAGATGGGGTTGTTTTCAGTCGGCGAGGCCGGCATCGCCGCGTTGTCGGGGATGCCGGTGTGCCGCTCGCGGGCGAAATCGGGTGCGCCGCATCCGACCGGCGCGCCGGTGTTGCGCGGCAGCCGAGAGGCAGGGACGTTCGAGGACACGTTCTTTTCGGTGCCGGCGAAAGGCGAGACCGACCGACTGCTCGCGGCCGCCAGACGCGCGCTCGACGAGGGACGTCGGCTAAAACGCGAGGCGCGCGCGGGCAAGCGCTCGCTGAGCGTCGCCGAGCGTCTCCTGACGTTGCTGACCAGCGCGGCGATACGCGTCTATGAGGAACTGCTGACGCTCGCGCGGCTGTGCAAGGGACAGGTCTATCCGTCCTACGCGGGTCTCGCCGAGCGCACCGGTTTGGGCGAGGCCACGATCGGGCGGGTGCTGAATATCCTCGAGACGGTCGGGCTGCTCGCACGCCAGCGGCGCTTCGAACGGGTGCCCGGCAGTGGACCGGGGCCGCGCTACGCACAGACCTCGAATGTCTATCGCGCTCTCCTGCCCGATTGCGTGAAGCGGATATTGCCGCGCCGCTTACGCCCCGCGCCGCTACCCGATGACGACATCCAGCGACGTGCCGATGTGGAGCAAGCGACGCGCGATATGCTGGCGAGGCTCGGCCTCGGCGAGCGCGCGCGTGTCGAGATCGGCGGCGAACTCGGTGAGCTGCTCGCCCGCATGGGGGCCACGATCGAGGCGCGCCAGCGTGACACTCATGATGATGATTAACCGCTACGGGATTCTATTTAATATAACGCCAATGGCGTTGCCCTAGTCGGGCAACACGTCGGGCCTGACGGCCTGATTGCCGAACCGTCGGAAATAATCCCAAACCTTGCATGTACGGAACATGCGGGAGCGTCGGCTATCGCCGCCGCAATGCTCCCCGACGGAAGCAAGCGGATCCGGCGCGTCCAATTCCCCGGCGTCGTGCAGGTAGCACCGTCAGAAGGTGGAGATCGCGACACCTGGCCCGCGTACTGCCATGGAGGTGAGAGGCGGTGCCACAGGTAACGACGACGCCTGGACCGTTGCGACCCGACCGAAGCCGGAGAGGCGGCTCCAGTTGGTCAGGATGTTGGCGACATATTCACGCGTCTCGGTGATCCGGGGGATCTGCCCGCCGCGCACCCGGCCGGGACCGGCATTGTACGCGGCCAGTGCCAGATGGACCTGCCCGAAGCGGTCGAGCTGCTGGCGCAGATAGCGTGCCCCGCCGCGCAGATTGCCGATGATATCGAAGCGGTTTACCCCGAGCCCGTCGGCGGTGCCGGGCATCAGCTGGGTGAGGCCATAGGCGCGCTTGGGCGAGATCGCTGCCGGATCGTAGCGGCTCTCGCGCATGATGACGGCATCGAACAGCCCGACCGGGATGCCGTGCTCGCACGCGATCGCGCTCATGTTCGCGTAGAAGGCGGCACGCCGCGCCTCGGCACCGCGGGACAGGATGCCCGACGGGCGATAGCCGACGGGCGTACAGCCGGGGGTGAAGACCGGCGGCGCCATCGGGAGGGCCGGGCCTGCCGGCCGCATCCAGAACGGCACCGATATCGGCGAGGACGCCGCGACCGGAAGCGCCGGCACGGCCATGTTCGCGGCATCGATCGGGGCAGGAACGACGCCTTCGACATTGCCGCGCAGCTCGTTGACCATGCGGTATTCGACATAGCGCCGGCTGAGGTCATGCACCGCGAACCCGGGGATTTCGGGTGGCGACGAGATGCCGGCAGGCACGCCGGCCTCGCTTCGCGCGCCAAGACCGGTGGGTTCCGACGCACCGCCCATCGCGATCATCTGCACCTGACGGTTCCCCCTCCTGGGTTGAGCATTCGCCGGCACTGTAATCATCGCCGCCAATGCAGCCCCTGTGATCCACTTCTTCATGACCGGTCCCCCGCTCGTCTCTGTGTCGTCGAATCAAGAAGAGCCGGTCGCGGACACCACGGTCAAATCATCGCAGCGAAATCGACGGACGATGACGAAATCGCTGGACAAGTGGAAAACTTCGTTTTCCGATACCGTCAATATTTCCCGTGCCGGGACGGATGCGCAACGCATGTGGCTGGTCGACCGCGACACTTCGGGCGAAGGCCCCAACCGCATCCCGCTCCCGGGGCCGCTGCGCGCGGCGCTGGTGCGCTGGTATGTCGGCGAGGGGGATCATGGCGACGAGCAGGCCGGCATACGCCTCGTCCAGAACGCGCGCATCGGCCACAAATGGCTCGCCTGCGACTGTCTCGGCCGCCAGCTCGCCCCCCCGATCCTGACGCCGGCCTATCTCTCCGAGGCGGAAACCTATTATCTGCGCCGCCTGACCGGCACGAAGCGCGCCGAACATCGCGGCGACTGCCCGTTCTTCCGCGACCAGGCGACCGCGCGGATCTCGGAGGTGCGTAGCCGGCACGCACCGGCGAAACCGCCCGAGGGCTTCTTCGAGGTGCTGAAGCCCGCGCCCGAGAAGCTGGCGCAGCGCCCAGAGGACGACAGCACCGACGACCGGACGCGCAACGCCGCCACCCCCAAACTCGCGCGGCAGCTGTGGCGGTTGCTCGATGTCGCTGGGGTCAACCGGGTCGCGCCGCTCTCGGCACGGGTGGATTGGTCGCTCGGCACCAGCCTCGCCTCGGTCACCCGCGCGTCAACGGGCATTCCCGTGGCACCGGGAATCGAACTGTCGCGCGCCTTCTGGACGCACGCCGCCCCGCTCCACGCCGGTCATGTCCATGCGCGTCTGGACATGCTCACCCCGCACTGGCCGAAGGGGCACGCGCCGCAAGGCTTCGTGCTCCTCTATGCCCGGGCGTTCAAGGGAACCGCGATCGAGGTGGCGGACGGCGAGCCGGTCACGCTGGTCAACCGCGTCCAGTCACCCTCCACGCTCGGCCAGCGTCTCGGATGGCAGTCATGAGAGCGTACGTTTTCGACCATCCTCTCACCGGTCCCGTACCTTGCCGCCAAGGGTGTGGCCGCGCCCGCACGACGTCCCCCGTCAGCGCCGACGGATTATCGGCAAGGCTCCAGTAACCCGGTTCTCAACGCGATCCCGCGCGGGTACGACAGGGCATGGAAGCACCGGATCGAGTTCGTCGCGTCGTCATCCTCGGGGGTGGTACCGCCGGGTGGATGACCGCGGCGGCATTGTCGCGCAGCCTCGGCCCTGGCGTCGCGATCACGCTGCTGGAATCCGATGCGATCGGCACGGTGGGGGTCGGCGAGGCGACGATCCCGACCATCCACTGGTTCAACGAACTGGTCGGGATTGACGAGGCGGCTTTCCTGCGGGTGACGCAGGCAACCTTCAAGCTCGGCATCGAATTCGTCGACTGGACGGCACCGGGGCATCGTTATTTCCACCCGTTCGGGCAGTTCGGCGCGGCACTGCCCGGCGTCGCGTTCCACCATCGCTGGCTGAAGGCGCAGGCCGAGGGCCTCGACGTGCCGCTGTCCGCCCTGTCGCTCGCCGCTGCGCTGGCGGCCCAAGGGCGGTTCGCGAAGCCGGCCGGTGATGCGCGGTCGATCCTGTCGACGCTCGGCTATGCCTATCACTTCGATGCCGGGCTGTACGCGGCCTATCTTCGGCGGCTGAGTGAGGGGGCCGGCGTGACCCGGATCGAGGGCACCCTGCACCATGTCGAGCGCGACGCCGCAACCGGCTTCGTGACCGCGCTGACCACCGAACGCGGCGAGCGGATCGAGGGCGAGCTGTTCATCGACTGCTCCGGCTTCCGCGCGCTGCTGATCGCCGGGGAAATGGGCGAGGGGTATGAGGACTGGTCGCACTGGCTGCCCTGCGACCGCGCAGTCGCGGTGCCGTGCGCCCGCGTCGCGCCGACGACGCCCTATACCCGATCGACCGCGCGCGCGGCCGGATGGCAATGGCGTATTCCGCTGCAGCACCGTACCGGCAACGGCTATGTCTATGCCAGCGCCTATCTCTCGGACGATGCGGCGGCGGCGACGCTGCTCGGCAGCCTCGACGGCGAGCCGCTGGCGGAACCCCGTTTCCTGCGCTTCACCGCGGGCACGCGGCGTCGGCCGTGGCGGGGCAATGTCGTGGCCATCGGGCTGTCATCGGGGTTTCTCGAACCGCTGGAATCGACCAGCATCCACCTGATCCAGAGCGGCATCGCCAAGCTGCTGACCTTGTTCCCTAATCGTGATTTCGATCCCGCGCTGTCCGACCGGTTCAACGCGGTGTTCGCGCGCGACATGGACGGGATCAAGGATTTCCTGATCCTGCACTATCATGCCACCAGCGGACGCGACGATCCGCTGTGGCGTCATTGCCGGACGATGCCGTTGCCCGACAGCCTGCGCGCGCGCGAGGAGCAATATCGCCGGTCCGGCCGGATCATCCTCGAATCCGACGAACTGTTTCGCGAGGCGAGCTGGCTGGCGGTGCTGAACGGGCAGGGGATCGTGGCGGGCGGCTACAACCCGCTGGCCGATGCGATCGATGGCGCTACCAACCGGGCACAGGTGCGGCAGATCGCGGAGGTCGTCGCCCGCGCCGCGCCGACCTTGCCGATGCACGATGCCGCGCTGGCGGCAATCCTCGCCGCGGCATGACGGCCCCCGATATCGTCGGTCGGCGGATCGGGCAGGAGCGGCAGCCGATCGCGATCGTCGATCACTTCCATCCTGACCCCGCGGGTCTCCGAGCCTTTGCCGCGGCGGCGCGGTTCGAACCGGCGCAGCGGCAATATCCAGGCGTCCGTACTGCATTGCCGACAACCTATTTTAAAGACGTTAGGTCGGTCTTTTCACGAGTGCTGGCGGGGGTGTTCGGTCATCGCGGGGCCGTCGCGCTGCTCGACGCCAGCTTTTCGATCGTGACCACGCCACCCGATGCCCTGACGGTACAGCAGCGAATGCCGCATTTCGACGCGGTTGAGGGGGACCGGATCGCACTGGTCCATTATCTGGGCGGCGAGGACGATGGCGGCACGGCATTCTATCGCCACCGGGCGACCGGGTTCGAGACGATCGATGCCACGCGCGCACCGATCTATCTGAATGCGATTTCCGCCGAGGTTGGCAACGCGCCGCCGCCGACTGCCTATGTCGACGGATCAACGCCGTTGTTCGAACAGATTTCGGCCGTCGATGCGCGGCCGAACCGGGCGGTCGTCTATCGCAGCGCGCTGCTGCACAGCGGCCGGATACCGCCTGCCGCGTCGCTCAGCGCCAATCCCCTGACGGGCAGGCTGACGGTTACCGCCTTCCTGTCGCTGGGTTGATCGTGCGGGGCGGCCGGACCGCCAGATAGACGGTACTCCACAGCTGCGCCGCGTTGGATTCGTCGACGTCCTGCTTCCCCGCACCGAAGGCGACCACCTGATAGCGACCGCTACGATAGGCCCAGGACCATAGTTCCGAACTCTGCGTTGCGCGTGTCGCATTGATCGCGCGCCACAACGTCGCTTGCGCCCGCGTCAGTACCGCGCGGGTGGCAGGCGGCAGGTCGCGGCGGGCAAGCTGGCGTTCGAGGCCGGCCGCGAACAGTGCCTGTTGCCACGACCACACCACTGCCCCGTGATAGGCTCCAGGAGTGAAGCGCGCCTGCACCGCCGCGTCGGTCTGCGCCGCGTTCGCCACCAGCATCCCGATATCGGTCATCAACCCGGCGGGGAACGGCCGCATCGCGGCGGTGACATAGGTTTCGAGGTCAGCCGGCGACGGTTCGGCGAACATCAGCGCGAAACCCTCGTCGGAATTGACGATCGGGATCGGCCGCCCGCCATCGTCGAGGGCGATCGCGTGGAACGTCAGCGGCGCGGTGCCGAGCGATGCGAGTGCAGGGGCAGCCGGAATGCCGAGACTGCGCGCATAGCCTTCGATCCGGGGCCTTGCCTGCGCGGCCGGTGTCGACACGCGGAACAGTGCCGGTGCACGCGTCCGCCAGACGGTGGCCATTGCCTCCGCACGGGCCAGCGCCGCGCGGTCATCGGCCGTCAGATAGCGGTCAAGCAACCCGGCGCGCATCAACCGCGCCGCCGCCTCCAGCGCCGCCGGCACGAACACCGCATTGACGTCATAGGCATAGCGCCCACGACCGAGCCCTTCCTCGCTGTCGCGCCATTGTCCGGTCAGCCGGCCCTTGCCGATTGCGACCAGTCGCGCATAGCCGGGATCGTCGGCAAAGGGACGCGCGGTGTCGATGACGAAGCGCAGGTTGCGCACCAGTGCCTTGCCCGCCGGCGCGGTCGTGCCGGGTACACCTTCGCTCACCAACGGCCGGTCCAGAAAGGCGCGGGCGCTGACGGGGGTACCATGGTCGAGCAGGTACGCCGCCGCGACGGGAGCCAGCATATAGTCGTCGTCGACCATTGCGTAGTCGAGGACTGCCGCATCGCCGCTGCCGCCATGCTGGCGACGGTCGACGACGGCGAACTCCCCGATACCCTCCTCGTGCGCCACGTCGCCACGGGCATCAAGCCTTGCCAGAACCGATCCGAGGCCGGCTTCGATCGCCTGCGGTTGCAGCACCGGCATCAGTAGCCGGACCGACATCAGGGTGTCCCGCCCGAAATAGGTCTGGAACCGCCACGATCCCGCGAGGAATTTCTCGCGATAGCTCAGGAAGCGCAGGGCATTGCGCGCGCCCGGGTCTTTGGCGGCGCGTGCGTTCAGAAGTTCGTTTTCGGCAAGGCCGGTCAGCGGCGTCTCGCCGCTCGACGCCGTGATCTCCATCCGCAACGGCCGGCCGGCATCGGCGACCATCGCGCCGTTCCGGATGCTGCCCGACAACAAACGGACCTGCAACAGATAGCCGGGCTTGCCGTCGAGGCGTGGGCGGCTCCAGCGGATGGTGTTGCCGCTGACGACCGGATCGACCGCGACCTCTTTCGGGAAACGACCGACCGATTGGTAGTCGCGCAGGAAGCGAATCGACGAGAGGACCGCCTGCTTGATCCGCAGCTGTGGCGCATCGATACTGGCGACGGTGACGACCGCCGGCTGCGGTCCGGCGACGCCCGGTGCGCTGGTCGGACGGGGCGCCTGCTCAATCCGCCATGTTGCGCCGCGCGGTACCGCGTCGAACCACAGCCCGACGCCGCTGTTGCCCGCCGGAAACGCGACGAGGATGCGCGGATCGGTGCCATTGCGCAGGAGCAGATGCGCCGCCACCGGCCCTTCGCGGACGAAGGCGTTGAGATTTTGGCCTTCGGTGAGCTGATAGGCGAGTTCGGGCGCCTTTGCGGGCCGTTGGGCTACTGCCAGTCCCGTTCCGGCCAGCATCGCACCTGCCAGCATCCACCGCGCCACGGTCTTCATCCACCACCTCTTCCGCAAGGGCGGGGTGCCGCAATACGCCGCGACACCCCCTTCGTTCAGAACCGGAACGTCAGCGTCCCGCCATAGGTCGGCCCGACGATACCGCGCGCGTAGAAATAGCCGTCGGTGATCGCCTGCGTCTGTCCCTGACGTGGATTGCCTTCGGTCAGGCCCACGACGTCGAACACATTGTCCGCGTTCAGGTTCAGTTGCACCCGCTTGCTGAGGTTCAGGTTCACGCCGATCCCGGTGACGCCATAGCTGGGCAGGGCAATGCCGTTGCCGTTGTCGGCGAAAATCTTGCCGACGAACTTGTACCGGGCATAGATGTCGCCCACCCCGTTGGGCAGCGTGAGCGTCGGCAGGATGGTGAACAACTGGGCGGGGGTACGCTCCGGCCGGTTGCCCTCGAACGCAGCGCCCTGATCGACACCGTCGAGCTGCAGGTTGAGCAGTTGCGGGTCCTGGAACACGCCCTGGAAGTCGACCGAGAACCAGTTGGTCGGACGCACCACGAAGTCGATCTCGACGCCCTTGGTGCGCAGGTCGGCGTTCAGGTTCTGCTGCTGCGAGGGGTTGGCGGGGTTCGCGAAGTTATAGTTCTGATTGTCGAAATTGGTGCGGAACACGGTCGCCGAGCCGGAGAAGAGGCGGCCATATTGATAGCGGACGCCGGCTTCGTACAGTTCGATCGTGGTGATCGGGTCGACATTGTTGGTCTGGAACCCGTTGGCATAGCGGGCATAGACCGAGAAGTTCGGCGTGATGAGATAGTTCGCGCCGACGGTCCACGACGCCTTGCGCTGCGTGCGCTGCCGCGTCGCGAAGGTGCCGTCGAAGCTGGAGCCGACATTGCGGATCACGCCGCCGACGCCGGGCTGCACCGCCTGGTTCACCGCCAACTGGTTGCCGTCGAGCGCAGTCGCGTCATCGCTTTCCCACCGCACGCCGCCATCGACGCGCAGGTCGCCGAATGCGACCTCGTCGTTGACGTACAGCGAGACGGCCGAGTCCCGGCGCTCGCGGATGCCGGCACCCCAGTCGCCATAGGAGACGAGGCCGTTGTCCGACAGCGTCCCGATGACCTGGTTGGTGCCGTTGAGCGCGACGATGTCGTACACGTCGCTGTTGGTGCGAACGTCGTTGACCATGCTGGCGGTCGCCGACTGATCCTGTTTCCGGATCACGTTGTAATACATGACGCCGGCGGTCAGCGAGTTCTTGAACCGGTCGTTCTCATATTCCCAGCGACCGCCGACGTTCGCGCCGAAGTCGCGGCCGTCGATATAGTCGTGGTTCAGCGTCGTGCGCTGGAGGAAGCCGTTGCCCGCCAGTGCGGCAAGCTGGGCCGTCTGGTTCGAACCGAGCACGACGCCGGTGCGCAGATTTTTGATGCCGAAGCGCGTCGCGGCCGGATAGGCGGCACGGCCGAGTGTCAGGAGGTCGTTGATCGGCGAGGTGGCACCGGGCGTCAGATAATTCTGCGCACTGGTCAGGCCGGCATTGCCCGTACCCGATCCGGGGAAGAGGCCGTTGAAGTCGTAGGAATATTTCAGGTAGCGGACATGGGCGAACAGATCGACCGTCTCGCCCACCGGCTTTTCGATGTCGAAGCGGACCTGCGCGGTCTTGGCCTTGATCCCGTCGCGATAGCGGAATTCGCGGAAGCCACTGGGATGGGCGAAGGTCGATACCGGCACCGCAATGTTGGCGAAGGAATCGCCGCCGACATTGCCGTCCTGCGTGTCGAGACCCGGAATACCGCGCACCTTGCCACCGTCGAGGCGGTACGGCATCGTCGCATAATAGGCGTTCTCGACATCGCCGCCCTTTGCCGACAGCCGGGCATAACCGCCATCGTCGAAGCGATATTCGAGCATCCCCTTCAACCGCCAGCCGGCATAGTCGAACGGGTTCTCGCGCACGCCGGGGCTCGACTGGATATAGCCGCCGACATTGAAGGCGAGCCGTTCGCTCAGCGGCTGCGAATAATAGAATTCGCCGCGCTTCATCCCGTAATTATAGGCGCTGACTCGCGCTGCGCCTTCGGCTTCGTTGAAGTTCGGGCGCTTCGAAATGAAGTTGATCGTCGCGCCGGCGCCATTGACCGTCAGCACGCCCGACGAACCGCCCTTGACCGCTTCGAGGCGATCGATGGTCAGGTCCTGGTCGAAGAAGAAGTCGGCCCCGCCGCCGCCGTACAGGATCGGCATGCCGTCCTCCTGCAACTGCACGAAGCGCTGGCCGCCGCCCTGAAGGCCGCGGACCGAATAGTTGTTCGACACCTGGCCCGCGGTCGCTTCGACGAAGATGCCGGGCACCAGTTCGAGCATGTCGGCGGTCGAGCGCGGCGCGCGACGATCGATGTCGGCGCGGTCGGCGAGCGTGATGTCGGCCGATGCGGTGATGAGCGGACGGTCGCGCGACGTGGTGCCGGTGACGACGATCACGTCCTGCTGGTCATCGGCCGTGGCCGCGTCGGTAGTCGCCGGCGCGGCGGGATCGGCCGGCTGGGTCTGTGCCCATGCGACGGTCGGCAGCAACGCGGCGCTGGCCAGCAACGCGGCACGCGCCACATTGCGGTTGAAACTCGACATCATCCTCTCCCACCCTCGAAATTCGTTGGTCCCGTCATTTCTGGGACCGGTTACATCTAGACGGGGCGGCACATGCCGGCAATCATGGTATGCCGTCGACACGATGAGAAAGTTCTGCTGTGGCGATTGCGCAACAATGGTGTCGAAGCGCCGAACTTAACCGACGGAAAATGTTGAAGACATCGCTGCTGGCGGCCGGAGGCATCCTGATCGGTGGCGCGACCCGCGTGGCGTCGCCACGGGTCGAGGCGCTGATCGCGCGCATGACACTGGCGGAAAAGGCCGGGCAGCTCAGCTGTTTCAACGACGAAATTCGCCCGGTGGGCGCGGTGTTCAATCCGGTGGTTTCGCCGCGCGGGGCAAATGCGATGCTGGCCGACATCAGGGCCGGGCAGATCGGGATGCTCTTCAACGGCTATGGCGTGGCCGGGGCGCGGCGAGCGCAGGCGGCGGCGCTGGAAAGCCGGCTGCGCATCCCGCTGCTCTTTGCCGCCGATGTCCTGCACGGATGCCGGACGATCTTTCCGATCCCGCTGGCAGAAGCGGCGGCGTTCGATCCCGACCTTTCGCGGCGCGCCGCGCGGGCCGTGGCGCAGGAGACGACCGCCAGCGGTATCCACTGGACCTTTGCGCCGATGGTCGACGTCGCGCGCGATCAGCGTTGGGGCCGGGTGGCAGAGGGGGCGGGCGAGGATGTACTGCTCAACTGTCTGCTCGCGGCGGCGCGGGTCGAGGGATTTCAGGGGCCGGACCTGACGAAGCCCGACGCGCTGCTGGCAACCCCCAAGCATTTCGTCGGCTATGGCGCGGTGCGGGGCGGCATGGAATATGCGGCAGTCGACATGAGCACGGCCGAGCTGCGCGAGACGTTCGTACCGCCGTTCGCCGCCGCCTTCACCGCCGGCGCGGGTGCGACGATGGCGTCGTTCACCGATTTCAACGGCGTGCCGGTCAGCGCGAACCGGCCGCTGCTGACCGACCTGCTGCGAGCCGAACTGGGGTTCGACGGGGTGTGCGTGTCTGATTACGATGCCGACCGCGAGCTGATCGCCCACGGCATCGCCGCCGACGAAGCCGATGCCGCCCGGCTCGCCATCCTTGCCGGGATCGACATGTCGATGCAGAGCGGGCTGTACCAGCGTCACCTGCCGGCGCTGGTCGAAGACGGGCGGGTGCCGATCGCAGCGGTGGATCAGGCGGTGCGGCGCGTGCTGACGCTGAAGGAGCGATTGGGGCTGTTCGACGATCCGTTCCGGTCGCTCGATCGCCACGCGGAGCGGCGGGAGCGGGGCAGCCGGGCGATCCGGGATATGGCGCGCACGGTCGCGACGCGATCGATCGTCCTGTTGCGCAACGATGGCGACCTGTTGCCGTTGTCCCGGCGGGGCAAGCGGCTCGCGCTGATCGGCCCGTTCGGCGCGGACCGCGCGAACCTGAACGGACCATGGTCGTTCGCGGGCGATCCGGCCGAGGGTATCGATCTGGCGACCGGGCTGCGCGCGGCGCTGACCGATCCGGCATCGCTGATCGTCGAGGCAGGGAGCGGAATTTCCGAGCCGCTACCAGGCGGGATCGAGCGGGCGGTCGCCGCCGCGCGTGCCGCCGATATCGTCCTGCTGGCGATCGGCGAAGGTGCCGACATGTCGGGCGAAGGCAATAGCCGGGTCGAGATTACCGTGCCCGTCGCGCAGCAGGCGCTGGCAGACGCGGTTGCGGCGACCGGCACGCCCGTCGTCGTGCTGCTGCGCCACGGCCGTGCGTTGGCACTGACTGGCGCGGTACGCGACGCTCCGGCCCTGCTCGCCACCTGGTTCCTCGGCGAACAGACCGGTCCAGCCGTCGCCGACATGCTGTTCGGCGCGGTCGAGCCGACCGGGCGACTGCCGGTCAGCTTCCCGCTCGCTACCGGACAGCAGCCCTGGTCCTATGACCGGCGCAGTACCGGGCGACCGGCGCCGGATGCCGACCCGAAAGCGGCCGGGCGTAGCCATTGGCGCGATGCCCCCGACCGGGCGCTATACCCGTTCGGATCGGGCATGAGCTATACTCGCTTCACCCTGTCGGACCTCCGGGTACCGGCCACGGTCGCCGCCGGGGCACCGCTGTCGGTGTCGGTGAGGGTGCGCAACGTCGGTGCCCGGACCGGATCCGCGCTCGTTCGGCTGGACGTGCACGACCGCGTGGCGAGCCGGACGCGACCGGTGCGGCAGATGAAGGCGTTCCAGCGGGTGACGCTGGCAGCAGGGAGCGAGGCGCAGGTCGAGCTTCGCATCGCGGCCGATGGGCTGGCGCTGGTAGCAAACGATGGTCGTTGGCAGGTAGAACCGGGTATGTTCGATCTGTGGGTCGATGCGGGTGAAGGAACCGAAATCGCCGGAACGTTCCGGGTAGAATAGCGCGCGGTCGCCTCCGGAACCGTCAATCCCGGACCCGGCCGGCCTCCGCCAAGGGGGCGTTCAGCGTGAACACCAAACCGGTCGGCTGAAAATCGAGCTGCGCGTCACCCTGGAAATAGGCGCGAAGCGAGCGTTCGATCATACGCGAACCGAAGCCGTGGCGGCTGGGACGCTCCACCGGCGGGCCGTCCTTCTCACGCCATTCCATGGCGAAACGGGGTTCGTCGGCGCCGGAGCCGTCCGACACCTCCCAGGTCAGCACCACCCGACCATGCTCGGCCGACAGCGCGCCATATTTGCAGGCGTTGGTCGCCAGTTCATGCAACGCCAGCGCGAACGCCATCGTCACCTGCGGCTTGAGGATAATGGCGGGACCGTGAAGGTCGAGCCGGTCGCCGACGCCATGTGGCGCAAGCGTCCGTTCGATCACCTCGTGCAGGTCGGCTTCCATCCACGACTTGGCGGTCAGGACGTCGGTCGCCTGCGACAGCGCGGTCAGCCGCGCGTCGAGCGCCTCGTTCGCCGAACGCAGGTCGGTTGCCTGCCGCAGCGTCTGCGACGCGACCGACTGGACGACGGCCATCACGTTCTTCAGCCGGTGGCTGAGTTCGTCGTTCAACAGTTCCTGCTGTCGCCGTGCCTGATGCTGGCCGCGATTGTCGCGCGTGACGGTGGCATAGCCGAGTGCGGTGATCTGCCCCCTTCTGAGTGGTCCAAAATTGATGATATTTTGGATTACGAAGGAGACAAGGAATGCCGAGCAAAAAGCATCGCCCGGAAGAGATTATCGGCAAGCTGCGTGAAGCGGAGGTTGTGCTGGCGCAGGGCGCGACGACCGCGGAGGCGTGTCG
>FWWM01003513.1_pt1 | contig 38641 bp, 34 predicted proteins | sample 2228351 | NCBI WGS metagenome assembly FWWM01 (sample SAMEA103939774, study PRJEB20133) | metagenome
ATTCTCACATAGGTATATCATTTTACTATATGGAGCTAAAAAGAAACCTGCATTTATTGTTTTATTTAGAATTAGAATTTCTTTCAATTTTTTAATATCATCCTTAACAAAATATTCTGTAGTTATAAAGTACTCAAATGGCGAAGTTATTTTTTCACACACTGCTCTATAAGAATCTTTATTCTCTTCAAATAAAAATGAAATATCATCCTGAAAGATTATATCACCACCATCACAACTTAATATTTGTTCATACTGACTATTATCTTTAAGAAAAGAAAGGAGATCTCTAAACCTTATATTAGCAACATGATTATCCTTCACACATTCTTTTAAAATTACTCCCTCTTGTTTTAAATAAAATCTTTGTGCTTTAGATAATCCATAATCCAGAACTAAAATATCGATATTATCAAGCCTGACATTCTCTTTAAGAGAAGTCAACCAGTGTTCGATCAAAAAATCACCATACTTCTTATCAGAACAGGTAACTATCAAATTCTTTTTTTCACTCATATAAATTTCCTCAATTAATTTTATAATAAAATAAAGGGGCTGTCAATCAGCCCCTTTTTATATTAATACATATCACCCATTCCAGCACCTGGAGAAGGCATAGCTGCCTTTTCTTTTTCTGGTTTTTCTGTAACCATAACTTCAGTAATAAGTAAGAGTCCCGCAACAGAAGCAGCATTTTGCAAGGCAGTTCTTTCAACCTTCACAGGATCTATAACACCAGCTTTCATCATATCTACCCATTCTCCAGTTAATGCATTAAAACCAGTGTTATTCTTTGCTTCTTTCGCCTTATGAACAATCACAGAACCATCTATACCAGCATTTTCTGCAATCTTCTTCATAGGAGCTTCAAGAGCTTTCTTCACAATCTCAATACCAACCTGCTCTTCTTCGTTTTCTCCTTTCAAATTATCAAGAACCTTCTGACAAATAAGAAGTGACAATCCACCACCAGGTACAACACCCTCTTCTACTGCAGCTTTAGTTGCAGAAAGAGCATCTTCAACCCTTGCCTTTTTCTCTTTAAGTTCAACCTCTGTAGCTGCACCAACTTTTATTACAGCAACACCTCCAGAAAGCTTTGCAAGTCTTTCCTGTAACTTTTCCCTATCATAATCAGAAGTAGTTTCTTCTATTAACTTCTTGATTTGTTTAATTCTTGCCTGAATATTTTCTTTTGAACCTGCTCCATCTACAATTACTGTGTTTTCTTTATCAATTTTTACTTTCTTTGCTCTTCCAAGATCATGGAGAGTTGCATTTTCAAGCTTCATTCCCTTTTCTTCTGAAATAACATTACCACCAGTTAAGATAGCAATATCTTCAAGCATTGCTTTTCTTCTGTCTCCGAAAGCTGGAGCCTTTACAGCTACACTTACAAGAGTACCTCTGAGTTTATTCACTATAAGAGTAGCTAAAGCTTCGCCTTCAACATCCTCAGCAATAACAAGTAAAGGTTTTCCAGATTGAGCAATCTTTTCAAGAAGAGGAACAATTTCTTTTAAAGAAGAAATCTTCTTATCATATATTAAAATAAATGGATCTTCAAGCTCTGCAACCATTGTATCAGGGTTAGTAACCATATATGGAGATAGATAACCTCTATCAAATTGCATTCCTTCAACAACTTCAACAAAAGTATCCATTGATTTTGATTCTTCTACTGTTATAACACCATCCTTCCCTACTTTATCCATTGCATCAGCAATATACTCTCCAATTTCTTTATCATTGTTAGCAGAAATTGCAGCAACATCTCTTATTTCTTCTCTGTTTGAAACTGGTTTAGCAATTTTCTTAAGCTCTTCAACTACCTTTGCAACAGCTTTATCAATCCCTCTTTTAATCAAGGTTGGATTTGAACCAGCTGTAACATTCTTAAAGCCTTCTTTAATAATTGCATATGCAAGAACTGTTGCTGTTGTTGTTCCATCACCAGCAACATCGTTTGTTTTTGTTGCAACTTCTCTAACTAATTGAGCTCCCATATTTTCAAATTTGTCTTCAAGCTCAATTTCCTTCGCTACTGTAACACCATCTCTTGTTACAGTAGGTGCTCCAAACTTCTTGTCAATAACTACATTTCTTCCTCTTGGACCTAATGTGGCACTAACTGCCTTAGCTAATTTTTCTACACCAATTAAAATTTTTTGATGTGCATCTGATGAAAATAGTAATTCCTTTGCCATAACTCATCTCCTTTTATTTCATTTTTATTTTAAATATAAAAAAAAAATATATAATCGTCAAGAATAATTTATTCGTCTAATTTTAATTTATATAAAATAAAATATTCCTTCAAAATTTAGTAAAAATTTTTTTTCTCTTTTATAATAATAAAGATACAAATTTTCGGGAGAAATTATGAAACTTTCTACTACTCAAACACAAAAACAAATACCACTCGCTCAGATGATAAAAAAAATGGAGCTTTTAGAACTTAATCTTATAGATTTAAAACAAATGATCGAAGAAGAAATAATAAACAATCCAGTAATAGAAGTAATGAAAACAAAAAATAGTTCCTCAAAAAATAAAATAAAGCAATCATTTAATCATTTTGATATAAATCAATTTGTAGAAAATTTAAGCTATTCAACATGGGATTTAAAATCCCATCTTTTTGAATATATTGATCTTGAAAAGTGGACCGAAAAAGAAATTAAAATAGCTGAACTTATAATATCAAGTTTAAATGAAAATGGTTTCTTACAGAAAAAAATTGACAACAAGGTAATTCCTATCAATCCAGAAGAATTAATTTCTGGAACAGATATTACCCTTAAAGAATTTGAAGAAGTGAGAAACAAATTAAAACTTCTACAACCTGAAGGTATTGGATGTTATAGTTTTTTTGAGTATTTATTACTTCAAATTGAATTAAAATTTGGAAAAGAGAGTAAAGAATATGAGTTACTATCAAATTATTCTCAACTTCTTGAAAAAAAACAATATCAGAAAATAGCACAAAATTTAAACATTAGCCCAGAAGAAGTAAAAAAAATAATAGAAAATATCAGCAAACTTAAAATTACTCCCGTCGAAAAAATAAACTTTAATATAAACTATGTTATACCTGATGCCTTCGTAAAAGTAAATAATGATGAAATAGAAATAAAATTAGCAGAAAACAGTCTTCCAGAATTGACCATAAAAAAGGAATATATTGATATGTACAATAACCCGGAAAAGAAGGAAGATAAAAAATTTCTAAAAGAATATATAGAAAAAGCAAACTCCTTGATAGAAAATTTAACTTCCCGTAAGGAAATAATATATAAAGTAATTCTTAAAATTGTTGAAAAACAAAAACAATTTTTTCTTAAAGGTCCATTATATCTGGTTCCTTTAAAATTAAAGGATATTGCCGATGAATTAAATATATCTGAATCAACAGTCAGTAGAGTTGTGAAAGATAGATTTATACAAACAAATAAAGGTATTATACCTTTAAAATATTTTCTTTCTGGCAGCTCTGGTAGTGAAGATATATCAAGAAATAGCGTTAAAGAAATGATAAAAAAGTTAATAGATAAAGAAGATAAAAATTCTCCTTTTAGTGATGATTTAATTGTAGAATTACTCAAAAAAAAGGGAATTGATATATCAAGAAGAACTGTAGCAAAATATAGAACAGAATTAAAAATTCCACCAGCATATTTAAGAAAAAATACCCCTTGAAAAAAGGAGGAAGTGGCATATGGATTTATTAAAAGATATCTTAGAAGAAGATCAAAAAAAAGAGTTTGGTATTAAAAATCAGCCCAAGGGAGAAACTGAAGTTGAAGTATATGCCTTTACAATAGAAGAAGCTTTAAGAAAAGCTGCAGAAGCATTGAACACAAGTATAGTAAATTTACAATACGAGATACTTGAAAGGGGGAAAAGTGGCTTCTTTGGAATAGGGAAAAAGCCCCATAGAATTCTTGTTAAAATAAGTGAAGCAGAATCATTCTTAGACGAAGGATTTTTATTTGAAGAGGGAGGAGCAGAAATACCCATAAATCTTGATCAGGATGGAAGTTTTAAGGTTGTAGTAAGGAAAGAAGGTGTTTTTCTTAAGGTATTTCCTCCCAAAGGTAAAGGTAAACCTGTTGATGTAAAAGATATATTAGCTCATCTAAATTCAAGAGAAATAAAAAACTTTAAAGAAGCTGTAATAAAAAAAGAAGCTGAACGTCCCTCTGAAAAATATGTTAAAATTGCAGAATATACTCCTTCAGTATATGATAGCAAAATACAGCTTCAGATCTCACCAGATGAAATGAAAGCATACATTACTATGACAAAACCAGAAAAATATGGAAGAGTCCCCGATGTAAACGAAATTATTTCTATGCTCAAAGCAAAAAACGTAGTCTATGGTATAAAAAAAGAAACCATAGAAGAAGCAATAGAAAACGAACTCTTTAACGTTCCAGTAATTGTTGCCGAAGGTGATTATCCAGTAGAAGGAAAAGATGCACAAGTTCAGTATCACTTCAAAATTGATACTGATAAAATTGAATTTGAAATAAAAGAAGACGGAAGTGTTGATTTTCATAAGCTTGATCTAATTCAAAGCGTTGTTGCTGGTCAGGTTTTAGCCACAAAAATTCCAGCTCAAAGAGGAAAATCAGGAAAAACACTCACAGGAAGAATTATTCCTGCAAAAGATGGAAAAGATATAAAATTAACTCCGGGAAACAATACTCATCTTTCACCCGATGGAAATCAGATTATAGCTGATATAAATGGACAGGTATCTTTTAAGAACAATAAAGTTCAGGTTGAACCTGTATTTGAAGTTACTGGCGATGTTGATCTGAATACTGGAGATATAAACTTTCCTGGAAATGTTATTATTCATGGAAGTGTAAACGATACATTTAAAGTATATGCTGGTGGAAATATAGAAATAAGAGGCAATGTTGGAAAAGCAGAAGTTGTAGCAGAAGGAAATATTGTTGTTAGACAGGGTATTCAGGGAAAAGATGAAGGAAAAATAATCTCAGCAGGCGATGTATATGCTAAATTTATAGAAAGAGCAAATATTAAAGCAGAAGGATACATAATTGTAAATGATGCTATACTTCATTCAAGGGTTGAATCAAAAAAGAAAATAATCTGTCAGGGAGGAAAAAGATCTCAAATCGCTGGTGGACAGGTAAGAGCATTATATGAAATTAATGCAAAATACTTTGGTGCTGAAGCTTATACAGAAACAATACTTGAAGTAGGAGTTGATCCAGAAGCAAGTGATAGACTTGAGGCTTTAAATAAAAGAAAAGAAGAAATACAAAAAGAAATGCCAGAAATTAATCAACAATTAGTATATTTATCTGAACTTTTATCTAAAGGACCTCTTCCACCCGAAAAAGCCGAACAATATAATATACTTACAATAAAACAAACACAATTCAAAAAGGAACTAAATGAAATTGAAAAAGAAGTTGCTAAAATTCAACAATACCTTGACGGACTTGGCAAAGATGCAAAAATTTCAGCTTCAAAAACAGTCTATCCTGGTGTAAAAATTAAAATTAAAAATGAGGTGTTTATCATAAAATCTGAATACAAATATGTAACCTTCTATAGAAAAGAAGGAATAATCACTATTTCACCATATGAAAAATCAAAAGATATGGATGAAAAAATTAAAGAAATAACAGCAACAAAAAGAACAAAAACAAGAGAATAATTTCTATGGAAGACAACGAATTAATACTAAAAGCAAAGAAAATAATTGAAGAAAAAATACTTGAAAATAAGAAGAAATTTGAATTAATATACAATTCAACAAATGATGAATTTAAAAAAAGCGGTATTAAAATAATACTTAGTGAAATATCAAATGATCTAAAAAAATTGAATGATGGAAATATTGATTTTTCTCAATTAAAAAAATATAATATTAAGAAAGAAAATTTATTGGAATATAAGGATGAGAGTGACATGGAAGAAGTGTCAGAATACAGAATATTAAGAAATGTTCCAGTTTTTCCATTAAGTGAGTTCTCAAATAATGAAGAAATAAATGCAATATGGAGTTATCTAACATTCTTTGGTAGAGAATACCTTGGTTTTTTAAGTAGCCAAAATCTAAAGCTGGATTATTCACATGCCTATCTTAGAGATAAATTCTTTGGGGATTATAACTCACTCATAAAAGATTTTGAAAATTATAATAAGATACTTGAACAAATAGCATATAGTGATCACACTTCAGCCAATAAACAATATATTGAAAGACTGTCAAATCTTGAAACAAAAGAATATAGAGAACTGATAATAAAAACAGGAAAATTCCTAAATGATATTCAATCTTTTATAGAGGGAATTTTAAAAGCAGAAAAAGAGGGAGAAACTGTAATGCTTGAACCAGAAAGGATAGTAAAAATAGAAGGAGAATTTTCAAATATTGATGGTTTAACAGCCCAGGAAGCATTACTCGATCTTTATGAATTTATAAATGAATTTCTTGATTTTATAAAAATTCCAAAATTTTAACTTAAGGAGCTATTGTGGCAGTTAGAACAGATTTTGTTAATAGTTATATTGGTGAAAATTCTTATTTTGAAGGAAAATTTCTTGTAAACGGTGTACTTCATATAAATGGAAAATTTGAAGGAAATGTACTAAAGGTAGATCAGGTTTTTATTGGACAAACAGGGAAAGTCAAAGCAGATTTGATAGCATCTTCAATAGTAATAGAAGGCATAGTAATAGGAAACATAAAAGCTACAACAAGAGTGATGCTTATGCCTACGGCAAGAGTCCTTGGTGACATTCATACACCGGAACTTATAATTCAAAATGGGGTAATACTTGAAGGAAGATGCCATATAAGTAATACCAATGTAACATCTGCAAAGGATTTAATTATAAAGCAGTATAATGGATAAATTAATATTAACGCCTGGCAATCCAAACGGTATAGGTCCAGAAATTGTATTTAAAGCAGTTAAAAACTTTGGCAATTTAGAAAATTTTATTATAATACTTGAAAAAGAAACTTTTAATCATTTCTTTTCAAAAATAAAAGGACCAGAATATATATTTTTAGAAAATAAAGAAATTTCAAATTACAAATATCAACCCGGTGAAAAAACCGCTTTATCAGGTTTAATCTCATATTTATTTCTTCAAAGATCAATTGAAATTCTGAGAGAAAAAAAGGCTTCAGGTATTATTACAGCCCCTATATCAAAAGAATTAATCGTAAAAGCTGGAATAACTGATTTTATTGATCATACTACATATTTCGGAAAAGTTTTTAATTGCGAAACTTTTATGCTATTTTATGCAGAAAAATTAAAAGTCATACTTGCAACAATTCACATCCCCTTGAAAGAAGTAAGTAATACCCTTACCCCACAAATTCTTGAAAAAACAATAATACATGCCATTTCCTTTTGCCAAAAAATAATACAGAAAGATTTTAAAATTGCAGTTTGCGGAATTAACCCACATGCTGGAGAAAATGGTCTAATTGGTAAAGAAGAAGAAAACTTCATACCTGTAATTGAAGAGTTTAACAAAAAAGGATACAAAATTTTTGGTCCTCTACCAGCAGATACTGTTTTCTATAAGGCATTGCAGGGAGAATATGATTTAATAGTTTCAACATATCATGATCAGGGATTAGCCCCATTTAAAATGCTATACTTTGAAGAAGGAGTAAATGTTACTCTTGGTCTTCCTTTTGTAAGAACGTCTCCTGATCATGGTTGTGCCTTTGACATAGCCGGTAAAAATATTGCAAATGAAAGTAGTATGATATCTGCAATAAAACTTGCTCAGTTATTATTGACAAAAAATAGAAAATGAATTTAATTCTAAATTTTTTTCATTTTTCACTATTAAACTTATTAAGTCTATAAGATTTCTAATAACTGAACTTGAAATTTTTTTATCATCAATAAAGTTAATATCATTTGAAAAAATATCTATCAAAAATCTCTTTGAACCACTACCAATTGAAAAATTAGAATTTAATTCTATAAGGAAGTTTTTGATAATATCATCACTTCTAAAATCTGGAATTATTCCCTCTTCCTTAAAAAGATTGAAAATCAAATAAAACACATATTTTTCAAAATCAATCCCTTTATTTATTGTTTCAATAACAAATAAAAAATTTTTATACAAAAAAGGCAAATTAACATCATATTCAATAAATAAGTCAACAATCTCCAACAAAAAAAATAAATAAAACAATCTTTTTAAATCTATAGATATATCAGGAAAAGATTTTATAAGACTAACTTCTTTAATAGAAAAATAATTTTCTCGGCGTGGTCTAACTATTATTCCCTCAACAAGATTTGGAACAACAAGAATACTTCTTCTTTTACTTTTTTCTCTATCAGAACCAAAAGAAAAAACTTCTATCTTACCCATTCTGCTATCTAAAATATTAAAAACTGCATGAGCCTCACCAAAAGAAGTTTTCTTTAAAATTAAACCCTCAAAATGAGTAATAAAAAGATCATTTAATGCCATTCTATTTTTTTTCGTATTCTATTCTTTCAATTACTTCAAATGTTTTCAAAAAGCCTTTTTTATCATATATTTCTCTTACAATAGCAAAATCACCCGCCCCAATATAATAAATTCTCAAATTTCTCCCAAGTTTATTTTTATACTCCCTAACTAATTCTCTAATAACACAATCAAAATGCACTAACTCTCCACTATCTCTATGCCTTATAGCTGTATATATACTCCTTATCGGAGCCTTACATAAAGGACACTCAGAAATCACCTCCCCCTTATCAAAACCGTTATTGTTTGAATCATTATTATTGAAATTATTATCATATCCCTTCTTTCCAAACATAGAACCTCTCACTTTTAAAATTATATAAATTATAAAAGAAAAGAAATAAAAAATAAAATTTTAACTCAAAAAGAAAAAATAATTTATTATAAAAATTAAAACTCACAAAAAAAATAAAACTAAAAAAAGTATAATTCAAAAATTTGACAAAAAAGAAAAAAAAACTTATAATATTAGCCTATTTGATGATGAATATGCCCCTATCGTCTAGTGGTTAGGACACAGGGTTTTCATCCCTGCAACGGGGGTTCGATTCCCCCTAGGGGTAAAGTAAAACCGCTGTTTTACACAGCGGTTTTTTTTATTTCTTTACCTTTACTACTGTGGAAATACCTCCTCTGGATTTCCAGCATGCTTCTATTTCAACCCATTTCGGTTTAACCTTACTAACAAAATCATCCATTATTTTATTTGTGGCATTTTCCTGAAATATTCCTAAGTTCCTATAAGAAGTTAGATAAAGTTTAAGAGATTTTTCTTCCACCAGATATTTATCTGGAACATATCTTATTTTTATAGTTGCAAAATCAGGTAGCCCTGTTTTTGGACATACAGAAGAAAATTCATCTGTAATTAATTCCACAATATATTCTCTATCAGAATATATATTATCAATCGTCTCTAATTCTGGCTCGATTTTGAGTCCTCTTATATGATCCTGCTTATCGTTATAACCAGATGTATCCCATGCAGAAATTTTATCTTTTTCCATTATTAACCTCCTATCTTATTATAAAAAAAGAAAAATCAAAGTGCAAATTTTTATATTATTTCAATTGCTTGAAATATAACAAATTCTATGTTATAATTTTTGTAAATTTTTTGGAGGTATAGGTATGTCAGGTCATAATAAATGGGCTAATATTAAGCAGAGAAAATCTGCTCAGGATGCAAAAAGATCAAATATGTTCTCAAAAATATCGAGAGAAATAATCCTTGCTGCAAGGAAAGGTGGCGGAAACCCAGAAACGAATGCGACTTTAAGAGCTATTATTGAAAAAGCTCGTTCTTATAACATGCCAAAGGATAATATAGAAAGGAGTATAAAAAGGGGTACCGGTGAAATAGAAGGAGCAGCATTTGAAGAATTAACATACGAAGGCTATGGTCCAGGCGGAGTAGCAATGATCGTTGATGTAACAACAGATAATAGAAATAGAACAATTTCAGAAATAAGAAAAATATTTTCAAGGCTCGGTGGAAACCTCGGTGAAGCAGGTTGTGTAGGATGGATGTTTGAAAAGAAAGGTTTTATTTCAGTAGATGCAAACAAATATTCAGAAGATCAAATGATGGAACTCGCACTTGAGCTTGGAGCTGATGATGTTAAAAAAGAAGGTGACGCTATTGAAATATATACTTCGGTAGAAAATTTTTTACCTGTTCTTGATGGTTTAAAAGCAAAGGGTATTGAAATACAAAATTCAGAATTAGCAAGATTTGCTCAGAATACTGTTAAGCTTGAAAAAGACAAGGCTTTATCACTTTTAAAACTTATTGATGAACTTGAAGAACATGATGATGTTCAGGCAGTGGCTACAAATGCAGATATAGATGATAGTGTTTATGATGAATATGCTAACTCTTAAATTATAAAGGGTTAATATTGAAAAGAGAATTTTCAATTTTATTTGTAAGTAATTGCTTCGGGGAAGATAGAGCCGCTTCTTTTATTGCTTCTGAGTTGAATTCCCTGGTCGAAGAATCTGATTTAAGTGTTAAAATTTATGGTGCATCTTTGATAAGTAAGGGGTTGGATTACAAAGATAAAAATATCGAAGTAATATACTCTTCGGAAACTCCTCCATCTGGTGGGTTTCCGACAAAGAGTATATGGGGTTTTTTCATAGATCTTTTTTCTGGAAGTTTAAAAAACATTTTTTCATTCAGAAAAACATTATCGCAATTTAAAAATAAAATCGATGTTCTATTTGTAGTTGGAGATGTGTTTTTGTTATTTCTTACTAAAAGTATTTTAAACCCTAAGAAAACCATATTTTTAGCTTTAGCTAAAAGTGATTATTTCATGCCCCATTATTTAATAGAAAAAAACTATATTAGAAAAAATGTAGATTTAATGCTTACAAGAGACGAATACACAGCAAAAAATATGCAAAAATCAAATATAAAAGCATTATTTCTTGGCAATCCTTTGATGGATGGAATTAAACCATCAAAAAGTTTGCCAATTGAAATTAACAATGATGAAAGAATTATAGGGATTTTACCTGGTAGTAGAAAGGAAGCATACAAAAATTTCGAATTAATAATTAATATTATAGAAAAAATAAAATATACTAAGTTAACACTTCTCACAGCATTATCAAATAACCTTGATATTTCTATTTTTAACGATTTGTTACAAAAAAATAATTATAAAATTAACTCTTTAGAATCAACTTTAGCAATAAAAGAAAATATAAAAATATATCTTTTAAAAAATTTTTTCGCCGAGATAATAGATAAATCAGAAATAATCATTGGGCTTGCTGGAACAGCTAACGAACAAGCCGCTGGTATCGGGAAACCTGTGATAAGTTTTGTTGGAAGCGGTGTTCAATCAAATAATACACGAATGAAAGAACAGGAAAAACTACTTGGTGGAGGAATAAAGTTTATCAAAAATAGAAAAAAGGTAGTAGATGAGATAACATATTTACTTAACAATAAAGAAGAAAGAATTAAAATGGGGAAAAAGGGTAAAGAAAGAATGGGAGAAAGTGGTGGTTCAAAAAAAATTGCCGAATTTATATTAAAAGAGGTAATATATGGAATACAATAAATTAAAAGGAACATATGATATTTTACCTACAGAATCAGATTTTTATAGATTAATTCTTAATACTGTTTATGATGAAGCAAATCTTTCAGGTTTCAAAGAAATTAGCTTTCCAATTATAGAATATGCTAAACTCTTTCAAAGAGGTGTCGGAGAATCTTCGGACTTATTAGTAAAAAAGGAAATGTATGTTTTCGAAGACAGAGGAAAAAGATTAATAGCATTAAGGCCTGAGGGAACAGCCTCAAGTGTAAGACTATACCTTGAAAACAATCTGCATATGCAGGGTTATTCAGCAAAAATGTTTTATTTTGGTCCTATGTTTAGAGCTGAAAACCCACAAACAGGTAGATATAGACAATTCAACCAATTTGGGTTTGAGTATATTGGCGACCCTACTCCATATGCTGATTTTGAACTTATAAAAATCAATATAAATATTTTTGAAAAACTGAACTTAAAAGACTATAAACTCTTTATCAACTCAATCGGTTGTAAGGAATGTCGTCCTGAATACTTAAAGAATCTAAAAAACTACTTTTCTGATAAAATTGATAAAATGTGTGAAGATTGTAAAGTTAGATACGAAAAAAACATCTTAAGAATCCTTGACTGTAAAGAAGAAAGTTGTAAAAATATTATCAAAAATGCACCAGGAAATCTAAATTTTCTCTGCAATGACTGTAAAACTCATTTTGAAAAATTAGTTTCTTTACTCAATGAAAATAATATAAGTTATGAAATAGATAACAATTTGGTGAGAGGACTTGACTATTACAATAAAACAGTTTTTGAATTCAAATCAAGCCTTCTCGGAGCCCAGAGCACTTTCTCTGCCGGTGGACGATATGATTATCTTATAAAAGAACTTGGTGGGAGTGATACTCCAGCAAGTGGTTTTGCCATTGGAATGGAAAGATTGGGACTTTTGATTGAAGCTTCATTAAATAAAACTAAAAACGATTTTTATATACCACCTCTGGTATATGTAGCATTCATAGGTGAAGAAAATATACCTTTTGCACTTAAATTGCTTGATACATTAAGAAAGAATGGAATATCAGCAACAACAGAATATCGTCACAACAAATTACAAAAACATCTTAAATCCGCTGATAATCTTAAAGCTCGTTATGCTATTTTCGTTGGAGAAAACGAAATAAAAACCAACCAATTCCTTTTAAGATATTTAGAAAATGGAGAACAAAAAACTCTTTCTCTAAATGAAATAATAGAATTACTTAAATCTATAATATCTCTGTAAGTTTTCCCAGCTTCTATCATACGTTTTCTCACCCTCAGGAGTAAAAAAACAAGCTGGAAATTCTCTATTTTCTCTATGATATGCAAGACATGCTTTGCAATTTCCATGTCTTGAACAACCTGGATAAGTACATCTACAAGTATCGCTCATTTTAACCCTCCTGTCATTATTATAAAAAAAGGCTTGCCAGAAGGCAAGCCTTTTTTATTTTAAATCTTAAAAATTCCCATTATCTTATTCAAAGCAAGCATACTTGATCCAAACACAATTGATACCATTGTCATAAGCTTTATAAGAATGTTAAGAGATGGACCTGATGTATCCTTAAATGGATCTCCAACAGTATCTCCCACCACACCAGCTTTGTGTGAATCACTCCCTTTTCCACCATAATTTCCTGCTTCAATAAACTTCTTAGCATTATCCCATGCACCACCAGCATTTGCCATCATTATAGCAAGTGGGAAACCAGTTACAAGAGCTCCTGCAAGAACACCGACTAAAGCTCTAAAACCAAGAAATGTTCCTGTAAGAACTGGAATAAGAATTGCCATTAAAGCTGGTAAAACCATTTCCACCTGAGCAGCTTCTGTACTTATTTTTACACACTTTTTATAATCTGGCTTATCAGTTCCTTTTAAAATTCCAGGTATTTCTCTAAATTGTCTTCTAACTTCTTCCACCATTTTGTTAGCAGCTCTACCAACTGCACTCATTGTAAGAGCAGCAAAAAGGAATGGAGCCATAGCACCAATGAATAATCCTGATAAAGTATCCACAGAAATTACATTCTGTGTTAAAACAAAACCAGCATTTCCAGCTTCTCTAACAATTCTTTCAATATCTTCTCTAAAAGCTGCAAGTAGTGCAAGAGCGGTTAATGCTGCAGAACCTATAGCATATCCTTTACCTGTTGCAGCTGTTGTATTACCAAGTGAATCAAGAGCATCTGTTATCTTTCTTACATCTTCTCCAAGACCTCCTTTATCACCTGCCATTTCTGCAATACCACCAGCATTATCAGCAATCGGACCATAAGCATCTGTTGAAAGTGTTATACCAAGTGTTGAAAGCATACCGACAGCAGAGATACTTACACCATAGAGTCCTTTTTCCATAGATGCAAGTCCGCCAGCAGAATAATAAGCAATAACAATACCAACAACTACAAGAATAACTGAAATCCATGTTGAAAGCATACCAAGAGAAATACCAGCAATAACAAATGTTGCAGGACCAGTAACTGCCTGTCCAGCAAGTTTCTGAGTAGGTTTATAAGTAGATGAAGTAAAATATTCTGTAAAGAATCCTATCCCATTACCAACAACAAGCCCAATAAGTATTGACCAGAATATACCAAAATCTTCTTTACCCATAACAAAATAAACTACAGCAAATGCCATTATAAGAATAAGAATAGAAGCCCCATAAATACCTCTTCTTAAAGCTGAAAGAAGTACTTTCTGAGTTGCTTCTTTTTCTTTTGTTCTAACAAGGAAATTACCAATAAGAGAAGCAAGAACTCCGAGTGATGCCATAACCATAGGTATTGTAATACCTTTTAATGGATCTGTTGGAAAAGCAACAGCACCAAGTGCCATTGTAGCAACAATAGAACCCACATAACTTTCATAAAGATCAGCTCCCATACCAGCAACATCACCAACATTATCCCCTACATTATCTGCAATTGTAGCTGGATTTCTTGGGTCATCTTCTGGAATACCAGCTTCAACCTTTCCTACTATATCAGCACCAACATCAGCACTTTTTGTATAAATACCTCCACCTACCCTTGCAAATAGAGCCATTGAAGAAGCACCCATACCAAATGTTAACATTGCTTCTGTAATTTTCTTAATAGTAGTTGCCTGATCAAGACCTACTACACTTCCATAATACCATTTAAGACCATAATACCAGAGAGATAAATCAAGCAAACCAAAACCTACCACTACCATTCCCATAACAGAACCAGCAGTAAAAGCAACTCTAAGACCTGGGTTAAGACCATCTTTTGATGCCCATGCTGTTTTACCATTTGCCTTAGTTGCAATTAACATACCGATAAATCCAGACAAACCTGAAAACAAACCACCAGTAAGAAAAGCAAAAGGAACAAAAGGTGTAAGTAATTTTAACCCAAATGAAATGTAGAGTAAGAGTAAAAATATAACAGCAAAATATACACCAACAACACTATATTGTTGTTTAAGATAAGCAAGAGCACCTTCCCTTATAGCTAATGAAATCTCCTTCACTCTCTCAGAACCATCGTTCTTCTTGTTAATCACATAGGTAGCAAAAAGAACATATACCAGAGCTAAAATTGCAGCAAGAGGTGTAAGCCATGTCAAATCAACTGACTTTGCAACTGTTTCTGTTGTAATAGTAGCACCTTCTGCTACTTCTTGAGAAAATCCCATCGTAACTAAGCCAACAAGCATAATAAAAGTTAGCCTTGATACTGACTTGAAAAATTTTATCATCCCTTCCTCCTTAATATGAGAAAAAATCATATTATTTTAACTCTTTTATCTTTTTAAGTCAAATAAGTTGCAAATTACTTGACGGTTATTTAGATAGCTGTTATAATATATAGAAATTTTTCTGGGTGGTTTAATATGAAGACTGTTGTTTTAAGTAAAAAGGACATAAAAAGGGAATGGTTTTTGATTGATGCGAAAGGGCAACCCTTAGGAAGGCTTGCTTCAAAGATTGCAAAAATTTTGATGGGTAAACATAAGCCTACATACACACCATTTATTGACACGGGGGATTATGTTGTAGTTATCAATGCGAAGGATGTAAAGTTAACAGGTAGAAAAGAGAAGACGAAGAAATACTACCAATATTCTGGTTATGTTGGTGGTATGAGGGAGACTGGATTTAAAGAAATGATAGCAAGGCATCCAGAATTTCCGATTGAGAAGGCTGTAAAAGGTATGTTACCCAAGAATAATCTTGCAAGGCAGATGTTTAAGAAGTTAAGAGTTTTTGCTGATGATAAACATGGGCTTAATGAAAAGACTTTAAAGAAGATTGAGTTATAGGAGAAGGGATATGGCGACAAAGATATATGCAACAGGTAGAAGGAAGACAAGTGTAGCAAGAGTATTTTTAATTCCTAATGGTAAAGGGAAGATAGAAATTAATGGTAAAGAGCTTGAGAAATATTTTCCAGCAAACTATGTTTCGGTAGTAAAGGAACCACTTGTTCTTACTGAGACATTGTCTAAGTTTGACATATATGCTACAGTGAAGGGTGGTGGTTTAACTGGACAGGCAGAGGCATTAAGGCATGGTATATCAAGATGTCTTGATAAGGTTGATAGAGAAAAGTATCATAAGATATTAAAGAGTAAAGGTTCAAAGAAAGCATTATGGACTCAAAAAGGCAAGAAAAGCTCCTCAGTATTCAAAGAGATAAAAAAAAGGTGCCAAAAGGCACCTTTTTTATTTCTTTTTTCTTTTACCTCTGTCCCCTCTCTCAAAATCATCAAATCTTTCTAAGAAATTTGAAAGTTTAGTCTCGTCTTTTTCAAGAGAATCAATCCATTTTTTTGAATATTCATTAAATTCTTTACGCCTTTCTTCATTAAGCTGTCTTAATTTATCCATAGTCTTCTGATTCAAATCCTGAAGCCTTTCGGTTACTTCATTTATCTCCTTAATTGTTTTAACAATATCTTTTGAAACAGTTTTATCCCTTTTGTATTTCTCCTTTAGTTCTCTTAAAGTAAAGAATAAATCCCTTCTTTTGTTCTGTAAGCTATTCCTTTCCTTTCTGGACTCAAGAAAGACATCTTCCATCTTTTCCTTATATTTATCAAACATCTTCCTTGCTTCAGGATCAGAGAAATCTACAAGTAAAAATTCCATACCACCCTGCCTTTCAAACATGGGTTTATCATCTCTTGGAGCTGGTTGACCAAACTCCATTCCTCTCCCCATAGCAAAAGCATTAACACTTACAACACAAACTAACATCACCAAAATTCTTTTCATAGAAACCTCCCTTTATTTTCTGTCGACAGAATTATATTTCAGAAGCAATTGTATAAAAATATTCGATAGTATCTACTTCTTTTGTTGAATCTATCTTATAAAAGCTTGTTAAAAACTTCCCCGCTGGTGTAAATAAAAAAAGTGAACCAAGCATTAATATTACAGCCAGTGCAATAGAAGCAAATTTTAAGTTAAATGACATTCCTTTTTCTCTATTAGTATTAAAAAATTGTTCTCTCAAATCAAAATCTTTTATCTTACTTAACATTTTAAAATCACAAGAAAATTTATAATAATGTAAACAAAAATCACATTCTTCAATATGTTTCTTTACAATAGGGTTATCAAACTCTCTATTATCAATAAGATCCAATACCTCTTCACATTTTAAACTTTTCATTTTCTTCCTCCCATTTTTTTAATATTTTTAATTTTGCCCTTCTATATAGTGATTTAACTGTAGAAATATTCAAACCAAGTTCTTTTGCAATCTCCTCAAACTTAAAATTTTCAGAATCTCTTAACAAAACTATACTTTTCTCTTTATCATTAAGTTTTGAAATCTCTCCAATCAACCATGCAAAAAGTTCTTTATTTATATTATGTTCCTCAAGTTCAAAATCAGATTTTAAATCTTCTTTTACGTCAGAAAAAAATATTTTTCTTCTCATCAAAAATCTTTTTGCCTTATTAACACCTATCCTAATAGCATATCCTAACGAATTCTCCATATTCTTAACCCTCTCCCATTTTTTATAAATAAGATACATGGTTTCAATCACAATATCTTTTGCCTCTTCAATATCAAACAAGTAACTGTTTACAATTTTAAGCAATATATTCTGATTTTCCTTAAAAAATCTATCAAAATCAAAATTATCTTTCATTAAACACCTTTAATTTATTATAATAAGATAAGTCAAAAATAAAAAGAAAAGTTGCATTATTTGAAATTATTTTTTTGGCTCTAATTCCATTAAAATAGAAACTCCGAGCTCATTTTCAACAAAAGTAAAATCCACAGCATAATATTTATCTCCACTTTTAGCTATCCATCTTTCTCTCCACAATCTCGAACCAACCTGTCCCTGTGGCATTTGTAAAACATAAGGTTTATAAGCATCAATCTTCTCACACCCAAGCATGGAAAGTCTTAATCTAAAAAATTTCATTGTATCCCTTTGCAAAATTTCATTTCCCAGTGTCCCTTCTCTTATAACTCCTTTAAGTAATGGATCATCTTTCTCAAGTCTTATCTGAGATTGAGATGAAACACAGGAAAAAAACAGAACAAAAGATAATAATAGATACTTCATAATTTTTCCTCCATAATTAGATAATTTAACAAATAATTCTCGTTATTTTTCAAAAATAACTAAAATAATCCAATATATTTTTGAAATACAAGATATCTTATAAAAATTAATTTTAGATATCAATAGATATTTGTCACTATTTTATAAGAAAGGGGGTTGTCTTTTGCAACCCCCACTTTTGATATTATATCAGTTTTCGATATTCTTCTTTTAAATCTTTATAAAGATTTTGATAGATAGGATAAAGTTTTCTATAAACTTTTATATTCTCTTCAATAGGTAAAATTTTCGTAGTAGTTACAATTGTATTTTCACATGCTTCTTCAACACTCTTATACAAACCAGCCCCAACCATTGCAAGTAATGCCACGCCAAGTGCTGGACCTTCTTGAGATTTTACTGTATAAACCTCTGTCTCAAACATATCTGATTGTATCTGTCTCCAGAGTGGACTCTTTCCTCCCCCTCCTGAAGCCCTTACTTCTTTAACTTCAATACCCATTTCTTTTATAATCTCCATACAATCTTTTAAGCTAAATGCCACTCCTTCAAGAACAGCTCTCAACATATCTGCCTTTGTGTGCTTTGCACTAAGTCCAAAAAACACTGCTCTAGCATAAGGATCAAGATGAGGTGTCCTTTCTCCCATCATATAAGGAAGATATATTAAACCATCACAACCTGGTTTAACCTTAGAAGCAATTTCTGTCATTATTTCATAGGGATCTTTACCAGTAAATGAAGCTACTTCTTTCTCAGAATTACAGAAGTTATCTCTAAACCATCTAAGTGATAATCCCGCTCCCTGAGTAACACCCATAACATGCCATGCACCGGGCACAGCATGGCAGAAAGTATGAACTCTACCAAGTTTATCTATATAAGGTTTGTCCATATAAGCAAAAACAACACCCGATGTCCCAATTGTAGAAGAAACAACCCCTTTCTTAACAATACCATTTCCTACTGCACCAGCAGCCTGATCTCCAGCTCCACCTACAACAATAGTACCTTCTGATAAACCTGTCATTTCTGCAATTTTCTTTGTTATCTTTCCAGTTACTTCTGGGGATTCATAAACCTTAGCAAGTAATCCTTTATCAATCCCAAGTTTTTCTAAAACCTCATCACTCCACTTTCTCTCTTTAATATTCAGAAACTGCATTCCACTTGCATCAGAAACTTCTGTAGCAAACTCTCCAGTCAATCTGAATCTTATAAAATCTTTAGGCAAAAGAATTTTATATGCTTTTTCAAAGATTTGAGGTTCATTGTTTTTCACCCACATTACTTTAGAAGCAGTAAAACCAGTTAAAGCCGGATTAGCAGTAATTTCAATTAATCTATCTTTACCAACAATATTTGTAATCTCTTCACATTCTTTTGCTGTTCTCTGATCACACCATATTATTGAAGGTCTTAAAACATTATAATCTTTATCAAGCATTACAAGCCCATGCATCTGTCCTGATAAACCAAGTCCTTTTATTTCACTTGCTTTAACCTTGCTTTTTGAAATAACATCCTTAATTGTCCATACAGTTGCATTCCACCAATCTTCTGGATTCTGCTCAGCCCAACCTACATGTGGTTGATAAAGTGGATATTCATAAAGAGAAGAGGCAATAGTATCGCCTTTTTCGTTAAAAAGTACTGTTTTCGTCCCACTTGTCCCAATATCTATCCCAATAAAATAAGGCATAATAACCTCCTTAATAAAAATATGAAAACAGATTGCTGTCTAAAATAGACAGCAACCATAAGAGATTTTTTATGAAAAGTTTACAGGTCTAAAATACATATTTCCACATTCTATTTTTAGCAGATTTAGGATCTACTCCTTTTCTCTTAAATAACTCACTTAATGTAACAAATTCATACCCCTGCTTTTTAAGCTCCGGTATAATAATATCAAGTGCTTCAGCTGTAGGATGTGGCTGTGGTTGTACATCATGCAATAAAATTATCGCTCCATCTCTCATGTCCTTTAACACATTTTTAGCAATTCCTTCTGGTGTTCTATCCTGACAACCAGCCCAATCAAAACCTAACACACCTTCAGCAAATGGCAAATCTATAGCCTCATACATAGTCTCACTAACAGCAAGATTTGGTGGTCTAAAGAATCTTGGAGTTACATTAGCATATTTCTTTATAGCAGCAGTAGTTTTATCGATTGACTCTTTTATCTTTTCTTTTGACATTGTATTCATACTATCCCATGCCCATGAATGATTGGCAACTTCACAACCCATTTTAACCATTCTCTGAAGAACCGGCTTAGTATCTTCATTTACAAGCATACCTATAACAAAAAACGTTGCAACTACTCCATGTTTTTCAAGTTTATCAAGAACCAAAGGAGTTAAAGTAACATCCGGCCCATCATCAAAAGTCAAAGCACATAACTTATCAGCCTTATAGTCAAGCTCTTTCTTGGTAGCCTTTGATTCACATGAAGTCAAAAGAAAAACCATACTCATACCTACAATAACCAAACACCTCATATATTAATCCTCCTTTTAAAGGGATATTTTTAAATTTATTAAAAAACAACTCAAGTTACTCTTTTGATATAAACTTTAAAAACTTTTCTATTGCAAAACGTCCAATACACCATTCACAATATCATCAGCAGTAATTCCATATTTCTTCATTAACGCCTTTGGCTCTCCAGACCTACCAAATTCATCCTTTATACCTATAATTTTCATTTTTGCAGGAAATGTCTCACACAAAACTTCTGCAATAGCACTCCCAAGGCCACCATGAATGTTATGTTCTTCGCAGCTTACAATTCCCTTTGTTTCTTTTGCCGCTTTTATTATTGCATCTCTATCTATTGGTTTTATGGTGTGCATATCAATTACTCTTGCTGAAATACCTTTTTCCTTCAAAATATCATGTGCTTTTAAAGCCTCCTGAACCATAAGACCGGTTGCTATAATTGTAACATCATTTCCATCTTTTATAGTAATAGACTTACCTATTTCAAATTTAACATTGTCATCATATACAACTTCTACTGCAAGTCTTCCAAGTCTTAGATAAACAGGTCCATAATATTTTACTACCTCTTCAACAAGTTTTTTTGTGGAAGTTGCATCACATGGATTAATAACAACCATCCCGGGTATTGACCTCATCAAGGCAATATCTTCAATACACTGGTGAGAAGCTCCATCTTCACCAACCGTTATTCCAGCGTGACTTGCTCCTATCTTCACATTTAGATGTGGATAGCCTATAGAATTTCTAACCTGTTCAAAGGCCCTACCTGCTGCAAACATTGCAAATGTACTTGCAAATACTATATTACCACAACTCGCTATGCCAGCTGCTACAGACATCATATTTGATTCAGCGATGCCACAATTTATAAACCTCTCTGGAAATTTTGCCTTAAAAAGATCTGTTTTAGTAGATTTTGATAAGTCAGCATCAAGCACAATAATATTTTTATATTTATCTCCCAATTCTGAAAGTGCTTTTCCATATGCTTCTCTTGTTGCAATTTTATCAGCCATCTTAATCCCCCAATTTCTCTAAATATTCATCAAGTTCTTTTATAGCCTGTTCATATTGCTCTGGTTTTGGAGCAACTCCATGCCAGGAAGCATTATTTTCCATATAAGAAACACCTTTACCTTTTATTGTTTTCGCAATTATCATTGTAGGTTTTTCTTTAGTTTTCTGTGCCTCTATTATAGCATTATAAATCTCTTCATAATTATGTCCATCAATAGAAATAACATTCCAGCCAAATGCCTTAAACTTTTCATCTATAGGTAGTGGATTCATCACTTTTGTTATATCACCATCTATCTGTAAACCATTGAAATCCACAAAAGCAGTCAGATTATCAAGTTTATAATGAGCAGCAAACATAGCTGCTTCCCATACTTGCCCTTCTTGAAGTTCTCCATCACCCAAAACAGAATAAACCCTATATTTTTTGTTATTTATCTTAGCAGAAATAGCCATACCACAAGCAGCAGAAAAACCCTGTCCCAGTGAACCAGTGGACATATCAACTCCAGGAACACCTTTCATATCTGGATGCCCTTGAAGATAACTTGTAACACACCTAAAATTCTTTATCTCATCCTTTGGAAAAAAACCTCTTTCCGAAAGAACTCCATAAAGTGCTGGAGAACAATGTCCTTTAGATAAGACAAACCTATCTCTATCCTCCCATTTTGGATTTTTTGGATCAATATTCATCACGTTAAAATACAAAACAGTAAGTATATCTGCAACTGAAAGAGATCCACCAGGATGCCCAGAGTTTGCACAAAAAACTGCTGTCAAAGCATTTTTTCTAACATTTGTAGCAATCTTTGCAAGTTCCTTAGCACTATACATTAAAAGACCTCCAATATCAAAAAATTACCCTATAACCTTCTGTATAGGAAGAAGTGCAGCACCTAAAAGAGGTGCTTCTGATATAAATCTGGAGCACATAATTTTAACATCATCAACTCCTTCGAAACTTTCCTTACTAAATATATTTTTCTTAATAGGTTCAATAATGAGATCCTCATATCTAACTATTTCCCCACCTATTACAATAACAGAAGGATCAAGCCCCAGTATAAGATTTTCAATCCCTATTGATAAATATTCGATATACTCGCTCCATACATTTAAAGCAATTCTATCATTACTTCTTACAAGTTTCATAAACTCATCAAGTTTTAAACTTTTCCCTGCTTTTTCATAATAATTTTCTAAAAGAGCTTTTTCTGAAACATAAAGCTCCCAGCAACCTCTCCTACCACAATTACATTGTTTTCCATCAGGAATTATAACCATATGACCAAATTCACCAGCTCTCTGGTTCTTTCCTTTGTATAAATGCCCACTCATAATGATTCCTGTTCCAACTCCTTGAGTTATAGAGATATAAATAAAATTCGATGCCTTACTTCCAGAAAGCAAATATTCTGCATATGCCCCACAATTTGCTTCATTCTCAATATAAAAAGGTAATTTAAAAATATTTCCAAATTGTTTAAAATTTATATTCTTCATTTTCAAATTAGGTGCAAGTTCTAAAACCATTTTCTTTTCATTTACAGTACCGGGTAAAGAAAACCCTACACCTAAAACCTTTTCTTCTTCTATGTTTTTTTCCTTTATCATTTGATTAATTTCATCCGAAATTTTTTCAACCAATTCTTCAATTTTAGTAAAAGAAGTAATAGCAAAACTTCTTTCTAAAATAATTTTACAATCAAGATTAACTAATGCAATCTTAACTTTATCTACATCAACATCTACTCCAAAAGAAAACCTTGAATCCGGAACAAATCTTATAACTACTGGCTTTCTTCCTCCACTTGAATTTGCAACTCCGGCCTCTTCAAGGATTCCTTCATCTATCAACTCATTCACATTCGTTGTAACAGTTGGGATACTAATCTTTGTTCTTAAAGATATTTCTTGTTTTGTAATCTCTCTTTTACTCATTAAAAGAGATAAAATCTTTTTTCTGTTATAATTTTTAATACTCCCATGAGTTATGGGTTCTTCCTTTCTAACCACATTTCTCCCCTGTAAACTTTTTTACTATTATGATAAATCAAAATAAAAATATTTTCAAATAATATAATAAATAAGACGGAGGCTACAAGATAGTAGCCTCACAATTTCTTTTAAAATTTAATTATTCAACACTCACAACATACTGATTTAAAATTGCTTCAAGCATTTCTTGTCTTCCAGAAACATTAACTATCTTATCATTTTCTAAAGCATATTTTTCAAGTTCCTTGAACCCAACCATACCGCTAACAATATCCTTTCCAATTCCTTCTCTATAACTCTTATATCTTTCAGCAATGAAATTTTCAAAAACTTTATCTTCTATTAACTTATATGCAACTTTCAAACCTTTAGCAAAGGCATCCATACCAGCAATATGACCATAGAAAAGATCAACTGGTTCAAATGAAGCTCTTCTAACCTTTGCATCAAAATTTGTCCCTCCAGTAGTAAATCCACCAGCAAGTAGAATTTCATACATTGCAAGAGTGGTAAGATAAATATCAGTTGGGAATTGGTCAGTATCCCACCCAAGCAATAAATCACCCTGATTTGCATCTATTGAACCAAGCATTCCATTTATTCTGGCAAGCCTCAATTCATGCTGGAAGGTATGGTATGCAAGTGTAGCATGGTTGACTTCGATGTTTAACTTAAAATATTTATCAAGATCATATTTCTTCAAAAATCCAATAACTGTAGCAGAATCAAAGTCATATTGGTGTTTTGTTGGTTCTTTTGGTTTTGGTTCTATAAGAAATTGACCTTTAAAGCCAATTTCTTTTGCATAGTCTACAGCCATTCTTAAAAATCTTGCAAAATTGTCAAGCTCAAGAGCCAAATCAGTATTTAGTAATGTCTCGTATCCCTCTCTTCCACCCCAAAAAACATAATTTTGCCCACCAAGCTCAAGTGTAACTTCTAAAGCTTTTTTAACCTGTGCCGCAGCATATGCAAAAACATCAGCATTACAACTTGTTGCAGCTCCATGAACATATCGTGGATGAGAAAATAGATTAGCTGTACCCCATAAAAGTTTTACTCCGGTAGATTCTTGAAGCTCTTTTGCCAATTTTACTATTTCATCTAAATTCTTATTTGTCTCTCTTAAACTATCGCCTTCAGGAGCTATATCTCTATCATGGAAACAGTAAAAAGGAATACCAAGCTTCTGAGCAAATTCAAAATTTGCTCTCATCCTCATTTTAGCTTTTTCCATAGGATCGGTAGTCTTATCCCATAATCTTATCATTGTCCCAGCACCAAAAGGATCCTGACCGCTTCCGGTCAAAGTATGCCAGTAAGCTACAGCAAACCTTAAATGCTCTTTCATTGTTTTATTACCAATCTTTTCATCAGGATTGTAATACTTAAAAGCCAAAGGATTTTTAGACTTACTCCCCTCATATTTAATTTCTGGCACATCTTTAAAAAATTCATTCAACATACTAACCTCCTAATATATAATATTTATTTTATATCAGAAACAAAAAAATTGCAACCTTTTTAAAATTATTTTAAAAAGTTTTTTACTTTTAAAAATTGCCTAAAAATTAGATAGTTTTTTCAAAAATAATTAAAAATTAATCATAAAAAATCAAAAAAATTATGAAAAATCAAAGAAAAAAGATGGCATACTATTTGCAAATAAAATATTAAGTTTTCAAATGGAGGTAAATATGAAAAGGAAAACTTTTTTTCTAACACTTGGTTATCTGTTATTGATAGCCATCAATAGTGGGTTCTCACAAGAAACCCAGAATCCAGAGGAAATGTTAAAAACTTTATCAATAGGTATCGATACTGTCTGGGTTCTTCTAACGGGGCTACTTGTATTCTTTATGAATGCTGGATTTGCAATGGTTGAAAGTGGACTTGTAAGAGCAAAAAACACAGTAAACGTTTTAGCAAAGAACTTTATTGTGTTTGCTATAACCACCTTTGTCTACTGGTTTATGGGATGGGGATTAATGTTTGGAAATGGTAATGATTTTATGGGATTAACCAGTATCTTCTTTGTTAATGGTGGAGTTGATAAAGGTTATGATGCTATTTCATGGACACAGGTTCCACTCTGGGCTAAGTTTTTCTTCCAGCTTGTGTTTGCAGGAACTGCTGCAACAATAGTTTCTGGAGCTGTGGCTGAAAGAATCAAATTCATGAGCTTTCTTATTTTTTCGGCACTGCTTGGAATATTCATCTATCCTATAGTTGGGCACTGGATCTGGGGTGGCGGATGGTTAGCTAAGATTGGAATGTTTGATTTTGCAGGTTCTACTGTAGTTCATTCTGTGGGTGGTTGGGCAGCTTTAGCTGGAGTTTTACTACTTGGTCCAAGAACTGGAAAGTATAGAAAAGATGGCACAGTAAACCCAATAATGGGACATAATTTATCGCTCGTAACCTTAGGTGGCTTAATACTATGGTTTGGTTGGTTTGGGTTTAATCCCGGTTCTACAATGGCTGTAGGAGATGGAAAAGCTATATCTCACATATTTATAACAACCAATTTAGCAGCAATAATGGCCATTATATCCTCTACTATAACTTCCTGGATGTTACAGAGAAAGCCAGACTTGACAATGATTATAAACGGTTGTCTTGCTGGACTTGTTGCTATAACAGCTCCTTGTGCCTTTGTAACACCTGCTGGTGCAGCAATAATAGGAATAATAGCTGGTGTGCTTGTAGTAGTAAGCGTTATAACATTCGATAAATTTAAGATTGATGATCCAGTTGGAGCATTATCTGTTCACCTTGTCAATGGAATTTTTGGTACATTAGCAGTTGGACTATTTGCAGTAAATGGTATTACAGGTACAGAAACTGGAAATGGACTTTTCTACGGTGGTGGATTAAAGCTTCTTATAGCTCAGTTCACCGGAGTTATATCGGTAGGTTTATATACTTTCCTTTTTGCTCTTTTCATATGGTTTGTACTTAAGGCTATAATGGGAATTAGAGTAACCAAGGAAGAAGAAATCTTAGGTCTTGATATCGGTGAACATGGTCAAGAAGCCTACCCTGACTTCCAGGGATTTATCACAAAGTAGGAGGTAAATTATGAAGTTAATTATAGCAATAGTTAGACCAGAAAAGCTAACTGAAGTAAAACAGGCTCTTTTTGAAGCCGGTGTTGGTAAGATGACTGTAACTAACGTCATAGGTTGTGGACAGCAAGGTGGTTACGAAGAAGCATACAGAGGTGCTATATCTGAAGTTAATCTTCTAAAGAAGGTGAGATTTGAAATAGCTGTTAATGAAGAATACGTTCAACCTACTATTCAAGCAATTCTAACAGCAGCAAGGACCGGAAAAATTGGAGACGGAAAAATCTTTGTACTTCCTCTCGAAAGGTGTATAAGAGTAAGAACTGGAGAGGAAGGGAAAGAGGCCATTGGATAAAAAGGTGGGGACATCCCCACCTTTTTTATTTAATAGTTGAAATAATCTTTTGTGCCTGATCAATAAGTTGCCTATTTTGAATAAAAAATTTCCTATCATTTTCAGCACGTTTAACAAATTCACTTAGAGCATATTTAGCATCACTAAGTTTCCCAATAGAATATGAAACCACCCCAAAGTTATAATAGAGTTCAATAGAAGAGAATCCCGTATGTTTGACAATGAGATTTTTGCCTATTTCATAAGCCCTATCGAATTTCTGCATTTGTAACATTAAAGTAAAAATCCATTCGATAGTTGATTTATCATTAACCATTTTTAAAATAAAATCAACAAGTCTATCCGCTTCATCAACATATGGAGAGTATCCAAAATTAATACCTCTAATATATAAAAGGGTAATGGTATTCTGTAAAAATCTTAACTCTTGTTCTCCTACTTTCTGTTTTCCAGAACTCAACATTTTAGCATAAGTTAACATTTCCATAAGCTTTGAAGTTGGAATCTCTTTCATATTAGAAAGTATTCTCTCAAGTGGCTCAAAATTCTTCCATACTGGATGATTCTTATAGTTTCTTTTCCCACTTCTATACCATGTTAGAACTTTTTTTAATCTTTTCATATAAAATTCAAATTCTTTTAGATTAGCCTGTTCTCTCTCTGGATGTTTAAAACTATCAAGTAAAAGATAAGCAAACAAAATAGAGTATGTTCCAAAAGAATTTGGATAAAGCTCTACACCCTTTCTAAAAAGCTCTCCAGCCTTATCTGATAAATCTTCTATTTCATTTTTTAAAAATACCACTCCAACATTATGCAACACTGACAAAGAATCCCAACCATAATATATAGCTGTTTCATAATACTCTTTAGCCTTCTGCCAGTTTTCCTTTATAAGGTTATCTATTTCTTTTTTGACTGATTCATTTTTTTCATCCTTTTTAAGTTCAAGTAATTCATTAACCCTTTCCCTATATATTTCACCAAGTTGATAACCATAATTTATAATTATTTCTCTTGATAAAACATCAAAATACCTTGCATTTGGAATTTCTTTCCATCTAAAAAGTAAATTCTCAAAATAACCATTCTTAAGGGGTATATCATACATCTTAACAAATCTTACCGCCCCACCATCTAACCTTACAAGATTTTCTTTTTCAAGTTCTTTAACCTTCTCTATAACAAAAGATAAATCCACATTTTTTCTTAACCACTGACTGAATAACGATCTTGCCTGTTCAATGGAAACAGTTTTTTTTACTTCTAAATAATCAACTAACTTATATTTAATATTTTGAACCTTATACATTATACCATATCTTTTGTAATAATATTCCCCAAGTCCAAGTTGTTTTTTGTACTCTTCTGGTAACGGTCTTTTAAAATCCTGAAAATAAGTTTCACCCAGTGTCCATGGCTCTGGTCTTTCCCAGGTTAAATAGACAGGTCTTCTTCCCTGCCAATAAGGAATAAAATATGGATCCCTTCTATCCCTTATATCCTCATAGAATGGTTCTTCGCCAGCAAAAAGATGTGTATCAACAAGCTGCATTCTTCTTTGTATAGTTTGATAATCTACATATCTCATATCACCATATATTCTCTTAAAGATATTTCCCTTTTGATCATACGGAGAAATATCTGGTCTAATCTTTTCTGCATATGTAAAATAAAGACTTCCAAAAACCTGGTTATCTCCCCCCTCAGTCATAAAAACAGAATTCTGTTCGCTACACATAAGTAAGTTTTTAGAATAATCATGATTTAACCAGTTAAGGTGGTTATCATTATATTTATAGTTTTTCAAAAAAGTAAGCACAGAAAATAAAAATAACACTACAGCAAGAAAATAGGTAACAAAACTTATTTCATTATGTTCAGTAATATCTGTTAAAAAATCAGTTAATGAAAATATCTTTCCATTTTTCATAAATTGACTCCAAATTTATAATCATATAATTTTATAATCTTTTAACTTTTTTCTCAAACTTTTGATTTTATTTTTAATATCCAGGGCTTCCGTAATCTCTGTAACAAGAGCAACTAACTTTGCTCCTCTAAGCAAAACTTCATCGATATTATGTTCTTTAATACCACCTATCGCAACAAATGGGATATTAATATTATTTACAACATACTCAAGATAACTAAGTCCAACAGGAGAGCAAACATTTTCCTTCGTATCTGTATAAAATATAGGTCCGACACCTATATAATTAACTCCGCTGGCTATAGCTTCTCTAGCTTGCTCTTGATTGTGTGTAGATAAACCTATAATCTTATCTTTTCCCACGAGCCTTCTAACTTCAGAAACAGGTAAATCATCCTGTCCAACATGAACTCCATCAGCATCCACACACATAGCTATATCAATATCATCATTCACAATAAAAATCACTCCATAATCTTCTGTCATTTTTCTAATTTCTTTACATTCAAGATATTTTTCTCGAATAGTTTTATTTTCTTTTTCCCTATACTGTAAAACCTCAACCCCAGCTTCAAGCATTTGTTTTACTACTTCAAGATTCTTACGTCCTTTTGATCTTTTTTCACATGTAATGGCATAAAGTCCATTTGGTAAAGTTTTCATATTCAGTTTCTTCTATCTATCTCCACTTCTTTTTTAAGTCTCGTAATTACATCAGTTGTAATGTCCAATTCCTTATCAACAAACAAAATAGAATCAGATGATCTTTTTAAAATCAAACTAAATCCTTTTTCAATACCTATTCTTTGAATTACAAGATTTATTTTCACATATATTGATTTTGTCATTTCTTCTTTCAGTGAGGTTAAACTACTATTTACCTCGTTTATGAATTCATTCAATTTTTGTTTTTTCATTTCAATTTCAGCTAATTTTGCATTCCTTTCACCATCACTAACATTAGAATTAGTTATAGAAGATTCTAAAACAGTTATTTCCTCTTTTTTCTTATTAATCTCTATTTCATATCTATCACGTTCATCTTTAAGTTTTTTTTGTATATCAGAAATACCAGGATAGTTAGCAAAAACCCTCTCGAGATCAACCACACCAACTTTCACAAGTTTTATAGCTGAATAGGTAGTATTAAACAACAAAAAAAATGATAAAAAAACTAAAACTTTTTTCATCTTTTCCTCCATTATTCTAAAATAATCCCTGTATACTTATCACTGGAGAAATTTCATCAAAAAGCCCATCACTCTTTGTTAATCTAAATCTCTGCTGATTAGGATCATAAAAACCTCTTCTTGCAAGATAGAATCTAATTGGTAACATTGGTATATTTATTTGTACTCCAAGTCCAAAACTAAACTTATAGTTCTCTGGAGTAAAAGGAGCATAATCACTATAATTTGCCCAAACATTCCCAATATCATAGAAAAATACTCCCCAGATAGGATCATAAATAGGAAATCTCAATTCACTACTATAATAAGCCTTACTATTTCCATAACCTGTGGCGCCAAACCATGCTCTAAGGTTATAAACTCCATCAAAGTAATACTGGTCAACATAATCAACATTCAATTTTCCATCAAACTGATTGAAAATAAATCCATGTGAAGTATGTAGAGCAAGCACTAACTTCCAGAATAAACTCTGATAGTGAGTAAAAGAGAAAGTAATTTTATTTGCATTAAACTCACCCCCAACAATTCCACCGATATAACTATAGTTAACAGAAAAAAGTTGCCCATAGGTAGGTGCCATAGGATGATCTGTAGAATTAAAGCTTATTCCTGTATTGATTCTATTCTTTACTCTCCATCCTTTCGTTAACCTATTTGTAAGATCGTTATAAAAGACCCACTTATTTTCTGCAGTATCGTAGAGATATGGATTTTTAAAGTTGGCATCTCCTTCAAGATAAAGTTCAGATCTAAAACCTAAAGAAGCGACCCAGTATTCAAAAAATCTTCTGCTAATATTTGGTTCAAGGGAAATTTCATATCTGTTATAGAAATAATCCTTTGGTATCTCACTTAATGTTTCAGATGGATTGGCTATATAGTTTAAAGAAGTTTTATCAATAACTCCATCATTATCCTCATCCACTGCTATATTAAAAATATATCTATTAAATGCCAATGCAATACTAAAAGTTGTCGGGTCATCAAAAACATAAGGTTCAGTAAAAGATAATGAAATCCCCTGAGATTTTTCTGCCCAACCAGCATTCAATGAAACCTTTCTTCCAGTACCAAATAAATTGTTTTCAGCAATACTCCCTTTAAGAAAAAATCCACTTTCTGTTCCATAACCAACTCCAGCAGTTATAAGTCCAGTTCTTTGTTCTTCAACATTTATGTCTAAATTTATAAGTCCTTCTGAACTACCGGGAAGAGGTGTGAAATTAACAGTAGAAAAATATTGAAGCTGCATAAGCCTCTCGTATGATCTTCTCACCTTACTCTGAACATACATTTCCCCTTCTTTAAATACAATTTCTCTCTCTATAACCTTTCTTTTTGTTCTCGTGTTTCCAGAAATTGTATAACTCTCTATATGTGCTCTTGGACCTTCTGTTATAACAAGTTCAACATCCACTATCATATTTGTGGTATCTCTTTTGAAAACTAAAGAAACATTCGCATAAAGGTGTCCATTATCACTATATCTATTGTAAATATCATATCTTGTTTTATCTATTTTAACCTTATCAAAAATCTCTCCTTTCTTAAGAGTAATATACTTACTTAAGTCTTCAGTAGAGAAAAGAGTATTTCCAGAAATCGTAATGTCTCCAGTCTTATACCTTTCACCTTCTTCAAGTTCTATGTCTACAATAATAACTTTACGTTTATCCTTATCTTTACCAATTTCCTCAATCTTCCACTCAAAACGCTTTATTTCAACATCTATATACCCCTTATGATGATACAACTCTATAATTCTCTGTCTATCCTCTTCAAATTCATCTTCTTTAAGTACTCCAGAAACAAATATCAAGAATTTTTCTTTGGTTTTCATTATGGAAGTTATTTCGCCTTTCTTCAGGTTTTTATTTCCTTTTATATTTATCTTTTCAACAACAACTTTCTTTTCTTCTTTTATGCTAAAAATTATTCTGTAAGTATTCTTTTTTGCATCTATAACTTCAAGTTTATGGTTCACAATAACATCTCTAAATCCTTCACTGATATATTTCCTTTCGATAGCTACAATAGACGATTTAATCTTTTGTTCTGTAATAAAAGATTCTTCTGTTATCTTCATTTCCTTAAGTAAATCATCTCTTGCTATAGACTTATTTCCTTCTATCTTAATATTTTTGAGATAAGGATTTTCTTCAACTTTAAAATTTAAAATACTTCCTTCCGAAGTATTGGATATTTCAAGTTCTATTTTTTTAAACATATCAAGACCATATAGTTTCTTTAAAGCACTGTTAATAATCCTTTCATTAACGATTTTACCCTCTCTTAAATCAATGAGAGATTTAACTTCTTCCCTTTTAGCATTAACAAGTCCCTCAAACTTAATTTTATAAATCTTAATATCCTCAGCAAAAGAAAGACTGCCCACTAAAACTAAAAACATAACCAAAGCACACTTTTTTAGCATATTTTCCTCTCTATATAAAAATCTTTTAGAATTTTCTCATAAATTTTAATTCCAATAACTGTTCATACTTTGTATCCTTACCTGTAAAGTTATAAGGTTGATATCTCCATCCAATATCAAAATAGGGCAAATCAAGTTCAATCCCCAAAGAATGAAGGGGTAAAAGCCCATAAGCAGAGTAAGGATCCTTTTCAAAATACAACTCATATTCCATAAATAACATAGGAAATATATATTTTCCTACTACTATACCACTTCCAGATATATAATCTCTAAAATCAGTATTGGTATTTCTCCCAAAACCTGATTCTACATAATTTTTAAAAATTGTTGATCTAAAACTAAATAGATCGAGTCCAATCCTTCTCTTTATCTCAAGAGATAAAGGAGAAAAGAAAAACACATTCTCAGCAAGACCAACACCACTTTTAAGATAATCTGAAGTAGCAATATTTGTAACTGAATCCTTCGTATCAACACCTATCCCAAGAATCATAGCAAGTTCATTTTTTGGTCTTTCCGGGATAGAGTAAAAATCCTTCATAATAATTTTAGTAGCTTTTCCTTCAAAGGTCAAATAAATGTCAACATTTTCTTTATCAACATCTCTATACCTATACCATAACACCATATTTACATATGGAATATAATCATCATTAAATGTGATTGTACCTTCTTTTATACTAAAATTTTTAGCTAAATAAGTAAAATCTCCTCTTTCTATTCCTACATTACCTTTTACCTTAAGATTCATAGAGGCAAGATCCCCATTGATATAAATTATAGAATTCCTTTTAAAAACAAATTGATTTAATGGAGTAGAAAATTTAACATTATTTCCAAGATTGATTAAAAGATTTAGGTTTATATTTTCTGGCAAATTCTTAAAATTTGTGGACACCTCATCACTATCTACAATAAAAGAAGTAAGAGGTAAACTCACAGAAAAATTATCAAATCTTAAATCTCCTTTTAAATTAATTCTGTTTTTATTTCCATTAAACTCTAACTCATTAAAGGATAATTTTCCTGAAATAGAAGCACCATTTTCAAGATAGCTTATGTTTATAAAAGATTTTTTATCAACGGGTTTAACCCTTAATTCAAAATAAGGAGTAAAAATATCACTTATATTAACAAAACCATTTATGAAAAAATCTCCTGTTTTTGTTGGCAAAACAACATTATCTAAAAAAACATAACTATTTGTTAGTATTAATGAAGTATTAAAATTTGTAATCTGAGTCTTTGAATAATTTATTGTTCCAGAAAGATTTTTTACTTCAATATTACCATTTATATCAGGATTGTTTAGAGTCCCTTGAACTGATATATTCCCCTTTGAAAAACCTGAAGTAATTTTGAATGGTAAAAATTTATTTGCGAAAAACAAAGAAATGTTATAACTCAAGTTCATATTTATTTTGTCAGAAGAAAGGCTACCTTTTGTAAAAACCTCAATATCATTATTTATAAAATCAATCTTCCAGTCCTTTTTATCCTTTGACAGATTTATATGCCCATTTAGACCATTTAGATCAGAATAAAATAAAACAAAAGGATAATCAACAACAATTTTTCCACTAATGTTATTAACTATATCTGGATTCACATTATATATTCTATAGAAAGCATTATAGGAATTATTATTTTTTCTTATATTAAATAGATAATCAGTAGTTATAATATCAGAATATATAAATCTTCCATTGATATTATATTTGTTATCATTTCCATATAATGAAAAAAATGTAGTTAACTCCCCATAATCTAGATAAAAGTTATTAATTACAACATTTTCACCTTTAATATAAAAATTCTTCGCTTCAAGAGAAAAATACTTTGGCAATTTAGTATCAAAAAGACTAAAATCTCCCTGAATGCTAAAATCTTTATCCTTTTTCATCAAAGCCTTAAGATTCAGATAAACATTCCTGTTTTCTTCTAAAAACGGATTTTTAAAAATCAGCTTCTGAAGATCAATATCTAATATAAAATTTCCATTATCATAAATAAAATAAATCTTTCCGCCTCTTATAAAAGAAAGACTGGCTCTTTTTTTATCCAATAAAGAAAGATATCCTTTTCCAAATAATTTGTCCTGAGAATTTTCAAAAGAAAAAAGAGGTATTTCATAATAACTATTTTCTCTATCACGAATAGTAATCTTAGAAAAAATCTTAAATCTATCATATCCCTTGAGTTCGAAGTCTCCTTTTAAACTGAGATTTTCAATTAAATAATCTCTAAAATTTCCTTCAACAATCAAATTTAATATTCCATCAACTCCAAATTTATTTACATTATAATTCTCAGTATAAAGTTTAAAAGTATCCTTTTTAAAGTTAAAAATTACTTTATTATCAAAAATCAAAAAAATACTTTCAGGATAAAATTTATCCTGTATAACCATATTTCCTGTAACTGGAATATTATTTTTATTCCTTAACTTAGCATTACCAGATATTATATAATTCGTATTAAACCTTTTTTCAAGATCAAGAGTAAAATTAAAAAGATCGTTATAGGAAAAATTTTTAATAATAACTTTGTCCTCTGTAGAAAAAATATCTAAGGATAAAAGATTTTTCTTCTCAACTAAATCAAATCCTCTTAATTTAATATCTAACAAGTTGATAGAAAAAGGTCTTAAACCAAATTTAACTAAACTTTCACCATTAAGCCTATAATTCACCCCGCCTAAAATAAGATTTTTAAGTTTAATAGAACCTTCACATTGATAATTTGATATATTTCCATTGATAATAATCCCATTAGCTAACTCTTTACTGGTTATATTTACTCTATCATTTTCAAACTGTATAGTTGTATCGAAACCATTTAAGTTGATTTTATTAATACTAACTTCCTCAGAGTAGATTCTTAACATACTATCTTTATAATAAAAATCAATATTACCCTTAAGTCTTTGTTTTAAATAAAAACTATCAAAGAACACTTTTCCACTCACATCATCTTTAAAAGAAATTTTCGTATTAAAATTTCTTAAGATTTCAGTATTTATAGCAATGTCGAGATATTTTTTAATTTCATCTCCATAAAAATCTACTTTTAATCTATCTTTTGCCTGAGTATTTGATACAAACAATGAGATATCAAACTTTTTATTTCTATAAAAATTTCCTGAAAGAGCCGCGTTATAATTTCCTTTCGGCATTATATATTCTACGAAGTAAAATCTATCTTTAACTGGATAATCAATATTAAAATCTCTCTTAACCTCAAATCTTATATAATCCTTTTTTGATTTTAAAGAAAAAAGATTCTCAATTATTCCATTTCTTGAAACATTTGTTGAAATAAAATTAAAAGTTTCATTTTCAATTATTGGAATTCCACCGACGAGAACATTTGAAAGTTTAAAAGAAGACGACAGATTTACAAAATTTGAACCTTCTCTAACCCCTACATTTATACTAAAATCAATAGCTGAGTTAAAAAAATTTATCCTATTAAATTGATTGAATTCACAATAAAAAATCCCGCTAAAACTAAGAATATTATATGAGATAAAATTCTTAAAATCTTTAACATATACATACATTTTTAAATCTGGTAAAAAAGAAATATTCATAATTACATTTTTAACTTTTAAAAGATTTTTTTGAGAAGGAGAAATATAGAAATAAGGATACTTTTCAATCAACTTCTTAATATAATCCACACTTTTTCCATATTTACCATCAAAATAAACTCTATCAACTTCTACTAATCTAATTAATTCAAGCGGATAGTTAATATTTATATTAAAAATATTGTAAAAAATTTTTGTGTTTTTTATTTTAATATTTATATCTCTTGAATCATTAAAAAGATTGTTGTCACCTATTTTAAAGTAAAAGAAAGGAATACTAAAAAAATTTTTAATATTTACCTTATCAATAAGTAAAGAATCTGCAACTAAATTTTCAATTTTACTTCTATTAACATAAAAAAATATATTACTTCCAAAAAACAAAAGTAAATAAATAAAAATAAAGAAAAATAGAATACTTAAAACTATCCTTTTAAACCATTTCATAAACTAATTACCAAAAGACTAATGATAAAGAGAAAAAATTTAATTAAAAAATTCGTCAAGCTTCTCAAAAAATCTTTTCTCAGCATTTTCAATAGCTTGATTCTTATTAAGCCCCTGCCCTTTTAAACTAAACTTATAACCTTTGAGAGTCTCTTTTGTTGCAATGTCTATTACAGAAATTGAGGTTTGAATCTCATATATCTTTATCTGACTATCTCCTAAATCATATTCATTAAATTTTATATCCTTTCCAATCTCACCAAGGTAATTGTGATTTCTATAAATAAGAATTAAATTCTTTACATTCTTATATTCTTTAGCAAGAAAATTAATAATTTTATCTCTTAAACTTTCTTCTGAATCTTTCGACTTTAAAACCTTTGAAATATCAACTGTCTGAACCTGAAAACCCCTAGAAGCAAATTTAGCTCCAATCTCCTCCTGAAACTTTGGAGAATATTTATTTTGCTCATTTTCAACATCAATTAAAACCAGTGCAGACGAAACAGCCTTTAATCTATCATTTAGCTTGAGATTAACTTTTAGTTTAACTATATTATTATATTTCTTAAGATCGTTATAAAAATCTTCATCAAGTTTCTTTACAATATCAAACCTTTTTAAAGAAAAACTAAAACCAAGTTCTAAATTATTTGCTCCACTTTTCTCTACATTAAAAATTGCAACTCCTTTCTCATCAGTTTGTAATCCTTTTTTTGCGACAACAAGTGCTTCCTTATCACTACAATCAAAATCTAAAAGCAAACCTTTAACTGCTTTAAAATTCTTTGTAGTTTTAACATAAATTTCTATTTCATCACTTCCACCTTCTTTGTAAAAGAAGTTAGCTTTATTATTAAGTTCTATTCTTAAAGATGAAAGAATCTGTATCATCAAATCCTTTGATTCTGCATAGAGATCTGAATTTTCTTCTGCCCTTTCACTTATCTCAAATGCCGAAATTGTATTATCAAGAGCTTTTACAATTTCTCCGTTTTCAAATAATGTTTTTGCCTCACCAAGCAATCTTGTAGCCTCTTCCTTCTCCTTATTCACTTTTTCTCTTAACCTCTTTCTCTCCTGTTCAACCCATTTAACTGGAGATTTGATAAGTGTATAAAAAACATAACCATCTGTATATTCTTCATAATATAAATCTTCTACCTCGGTAATAACACTTGCACTTGCCTTACCTTCTATAGTTTGGATTATTTCTTCTTTTAAACTATCATCATTATATTCCTTTTTCGACTGAAATTTTGTAGTTGCTCTAAAACCTATAAACTCAAGTAGTCTTGAAACTCCGTCTTCTATAGCAGACTTTCTGGCTTCCTGTAGATTTTTATTTTTCTTTCCAATCCCTACAAAGTAATAATGATCTGTTGATTGTTTCTTTTTTAGTACCCACGAAGGTTGAGAAGGACTTGATGCCCTTATAAGCTTAGGAGGAGTGTTTTCCCTGACCTGAGAACTACACGAAAAAATAACTAAAAGAATAAGAAGAAATCTTTTCATAACTTTCCTCCATTAATATATTAACACAAAAAAACAAAAAATAAAATTTTTAGTAAAGATTTTTTTATAATTTTCTCTTTTAGATTTTGATAGACGTGTCAGTTATAAAGTTAAAAGTTAAAAGTTCAAAGTTGAAAGTTATGTATCAGTTATAAAGTTATAAAGTTGAAAGTTCATAAAGTTATGTTTAAGTGAAAGTTTTTTGTCTTAGCTTTGTTTATGGCTTAACTTGGGGTAGATGAATTAAACTTTTTTAGGATAAAGTTACTTGTTTAACCCAGTTTTTTTTATTTTATTTTTTTCTTTCAATTAGTCCCTCTGGGTTTTACTACAATGAGAGCAAGAATTTTGATAAAATCTGGCAAA